>Ga0208695_1000176_pt1 | contig 85455 bp, 75 predicted proteins | sample AD_UKC111_MetaG_FD_184449 | JGI IMG/M metagenome (GOLD analysis project Ga0208695, IMG submission 184449) | Active sludge microbial communities of municipal wastewater-treating anaerobic digesters from Hong Kong - AD_UKC111_MetaG (SPAdes)... | ecosystem: Engineered > Bioreactor > Anaerobic >... | reverse complement strand
TAGACCAGCTATTTTATGTCTACCTCACCTAGGTGGTCTTGTTGTCATGCGTTTCATTAACGTCAGGAGCCTAAAAAAATTTCTCAAAATTTTTATTATAAACTCTTGACTTTAATTAGCTGGTCTTCCAAATTCTTCAGTTAATTTTTTTGTAATTGCCTCCTGGAGTTTAGCTTTTAGAAAAGCCGGACTTTCCTCTTCAGGGAGCAACTCTATCCCACCGATAACATATAAAATGACTGTCAAGTCTTTTATGCCTTTGTCTATGTCCTTATATACAGTCCTTCGGTCAATGTTAAATAATTTTGTCAACTGTTTATCCGTCAAAGGACAGCTTGAAAAATAGTAATATATCATTACATTGTATATTCTCGCCTTTTCTTCTCTTATGGCCATGCTTTTATATTTTTGCATTGCCTCCACAAGGATTTTTCTCTCTTCAGGGCTTGATTTTTTATATTTGTATCGATTCAAAGCTCTTCTGACAATCTCATAACGCTTTTTTATAGCCATTTTTGAGCAATCTTCCAGCTCAATGAATTTTGTAATACTAACCTCCATAATCCCCCTCCTTTACTGATATGGGTTCAAGTCCGCTATCCCCCAATAGAACGATTAATTTTTCCGGATCAAGGTACCCTGGTTGTTTATTGTTCCAGTTATAGACCTTTCTTAATTCTCTTATAGCCTTTGAGCGTCGTAATTGGTTAAAAGCAGCATCTCTCGCTGAAATAACTGAACCGCGTTCACATCCCAACTCCTGGGCAAGAGCATCTATTGTCTTTTCATAATAGAAAATGCCATATATCACACACTGCTCACGAGAAGGGAGCCTTTCTATTTCTTGTCTGACTATAATTTGCATATCATTTAGTTCGCAATAGCTGTATGTATCTGCAGTAGGATCCTCTATCGTATCACCCAAAGTAAGCTTTTCATCATCTCCCACTGGTGTTTCAAGTGAAATAGTTTCTATCTGTTTTTTTCTGAACCCTAATTCCTCAAGACAAACATTTTGCACGCAATATCCCAAATAAGAGGTAAACTTTAAGCCTTTTTCAGGTGTAAAATATTTCACCGCTTCAATTACAACAAAATAGCCACACTGCAACAAATCTTCTGGTTCAACTAAACTTTTTTTGCAAAGGGGGAAATAGTGTTCTATCAGCTTGTAAAGTAGAGGTCTTACCGCAAAATATAATTTATTCAAGCTTTCAATATCTCCCTGGGCAGCCATGGTTGCCAACTCTTCATTTGTCACTTGAAACTTCCCCCCTCTCCGTGATAAAATATTAAAAAAATATGCTAATATTTGGCTAAACGGAGCGGGAGCTGCTTATAATGCTCTCGTTTTTATTTTTGTTTGTTAGCAACCATAGTCTTATTTCTCCTTATCTATTGACCGTGAATAGAAATCATAATCTGTTGCTCTCTTGAAACCTGCAAGGGCATCTCTCTTACCTTTAGCTTCTGACGGCTTGGCCGCTGGCTGCTGGTTATTTCCGTCAAAATTCCTGTTATTGGTTCCATTCATCGAGTCTCTACAGAAAGAAAGGAAGTCTTCTCCATCATCGTATTTCTTTTCAGCAGGCACATGTTGTTTGGTGACAACCGTTTGTATTTCATCATCCCATCTTCCCTCGTTCAACCAGGTTTTTGGGTTTGGTATATATCTGCCGTTTTCCCTTTGCCATTGATCTGTTAATTTTGCTTTGCCGATGGCCGTTAAAATTTTGTTATGAAGCTCTGCATCAGGCTTGAGAAATAGAGCAGTATTTGAAGGGACCTCATCTCAATCGGCTTGAAAATGTTTAGATACTAACTTTTTACGAAGGGAGGGGATTTGTTGCCGGTTTACAAAGATGAAGAGAGAAAAACGTGGTATGTCTGGTTCCGCTACAAAGACTGGGCCGGCGTTGTGCGTCAGCACAAGAAGAGAGGCTTTCAGAAGAGATCTGAAGCTGTCCAGTACGAGCGAGACTTTCTAAAAAAGCAAAGTGGCAGCTGTGATATGAGCTTCGGCTCTATGGTGGAGCTTTACATGGAAGATTGTAAATCGCGGCTCCGCTCCACGACATACGAAAGTAAGAAGTACCTCATTGAGTCAAAAATACTTCCAACTTTTAAAGATTTACCTGTCAATGCTATAACAGCCGCTACAGTGCGCAAATGGCAGAATGAGCTCCTGGATGATGATGCCGAGTATTCTCCAACATACCTAAAAACGATAAATAATCAGCTGTCGGCCATTTTCAATTTTGCCAAGCGCTATTATGGACTGAGTACCAATCCTGCAGCTATCGCAGGATCCATCGGTAAAAAGAACGCCGAGGCTATGCAGTTCTGGACAAAAGATGAATTCCAGCTTTTTATTGAAGCTGTTTCAGATAAGCCTGCGTCATATGCTATTTTTAACACCTTATTCTGGACCGGTATGCGCTCCGGGGAGCTCCTGGCCCTTACTCTGAATGATATAAATTTCGAAGCTAAAACGATAAGCATAACAAAGAGCTACGCCAGGATCGGAGGAGAAGATGTGATCTCCCCTCCAAAAACTCCAAAGAGCCGCCGGGTAATAACTGTACCGGATTTCCTCCTGGATATCCTGAAGGATTACGCCGGCCGCCTGGTGGACTATGAGCCTTCGGACCGCCTTTTTGAATATACAAAGCACTACCTTCAAAGTGAAATGACCCGCGGCTGTAAGAAGTCAGGCGTAAAAAAAATACGTGTTCATGACATCCGCCATTCCCACGCATCGTTATTGATTGAACTGGGTTTTTCTCCGTTGCTTATATCAGAGCGTCTTGGCCATGAGAATGTGGAGACCACTCTGGAAATATACGCCCATTTATACCCCAATAAGCACGGGGAAGTTTCCAGTAAACTGAACGAACTATTTACCCCTAAAATTTTCCAAAAAACAGGCGAAAATCCGGGTATTTCAGAATAATGCTTCCAAATTGCTACCACGGATAAAAATTAAGCCTCTGAAACCCTTTATTTTACTGGGTTCAGAGGCGTTTTAACGTCTATTCCCATTCAATGGTGGCAGGGGGCTTGGAGGTAATGTCATAAACAACCCGGTTTACATTATCAACTTCATTGACTATCCTGGTTGATACCTTCTCCAAAACTTCGTAGGGTATTCTTGCCCAATCGGAAGTCATACCGTCTGTTGAAGTTACAGCCCTTAAAGCAATGGTGTGAGAATAGGTCCTTTCGTCTCCCATGACACCTACGCTTCTTATGTTTGGAAGGGCAGCAAAGTACTGCCATATTTTGTTTTGTAGCCCTGCCTTTTTTATTTCATCCCTGAAAATATAGTCTGCTTCTCTTATTATTTTTAGTTTTTCTTCGGTAACCTCTCCCAAACACCTGATTGCCAGACCCGGTCCGGGGAATGGCTGTCTTTCAACCACCTCTTCCGGAAGTCCCAATTCCCTTCCTACCTGTCTGACTTCGTCCTTAAACAACTGGCGGAGTGGTTCTAAAAGTTCAAAATCAACATCATCGGGAAGGCCTCCCACATTGTGGTGGCTTTTGATTACCGAAGCGGTAGATGTTCCGCTTTCTATAACATCAGGATAAATCGTTCCTTGTACCAGGTAATCAATATGGCCGAATTTTTTCTTAAGCTTTTGTTTTTCTTCTTCAAAGACCCTTATGAACTCTTCGCCGATTATCTTCCTTTTCTTTTCAGGCTCTGTCACACCTTTCAGTTTGCCCAAAAACCTTTCCTGAGCATTTACACGGATTAAGTTCATATTAAACTTTTCTTTAAATACCCTTTCAACCTGGTCTCCTTCATTCTTCCTAAGGAGGCCGTGGTCAACAAATACGCATATTAGGTTAGGACCAAGAGCTTTGTGAACCAAAACTGCCGCAACGGATGAATCAACCCCTCCGGACAAGGCACAAAGAGCTTTTTTATCCCCGGCTTCTTTTTTGATTTTTTCTACTGAGTCTTTAATATAATCTTCTATATACCAGTTTTTCTTTACCTGGCATACGTTAAATAAAAAATTGCTTATTATTTCTCTTCCCTTTTCGGTATGCTCCACTTCAGGATGGAACTGAACCGCATAAATCTTCTTTTCTTCGTTCCTCATGGCACAAACAGGGCATGAGTCCGAACTTGCAGTTATTTCAAAACTCTCCGGAGCTCTTTCTATAAAATCCGTATGACTCATCCAGCAAAGGGAATTTTGATCTATGCCTTTAAACAGCTCATCATGGGTATGTATATTGAGCTTTGCCCTTCCATATTCCCTGAAATCAGCTTTTCTTACTTTACCTCCGAATTCTTGAGCTATGAACTGGCCTCCGTAACATATGCCCAATACAGGAACTCCCAAATTAAATATTTCTCTGTCTATTTTGGGCGCATTTTCAGCATAAACACTCGCAGGCCCTCCTGATAGAATAATTCCTTCGGGAGCCTTTTCCCTTATTTGTTCAAGAGTATATGTATAGGGGACTATCTCACAATAAACCTTAGCCTCTCTTACCCTTCTTGCGATAAGTTGGCTGTACTGGGCACCAAAATCTATTATTAATATCATCATTTTCTCCTATTTATCCTATAAGGCTATCTGCTTTATTCACAGAACTCTTTATATTCTTCAGCCGTCAACAGGTTGTCTACTTCAGTGGGCAAACTCATGTCTATGGCTACAATCCAGGCATCGTATGCCGATTCATTAATCAGGGTAGGATTATCCACCAACTCTTCATTGACTTCTATTACCGTTCCTGACACAGGAGCATAAACATCCGATGCTGCCTTAACCGATTCAAGTACTACAAACTGGTCTCCTGCTTCAACAATGGTTCCCACCTCAGGCAATTCCACGTAAACAATATCTCCCAACTTATCCTGCGCATAGTCCGTGATGCCGACATATGCCTTGTTCTCTTCAACTCTCACCCATTCGTGAGATTCGACATATCTGAGTTCATCCTGTAATTTCATAACTTCCTCCGTGTATTATTTGTGATTGAAGGTAAGGGGCCACTCTCTTATTATTAAAGACAGAGAATATCTGTCTTAGTATTTTATAGTTTATTAATTTATATCTATCCCTTTTAACAGTCATTATTATAAGACCATTGATTGCCTCTGTCAACATCTATATTGTCGCCATAATATTAATATGTTGAATTCTAAGAAAACGGCCATTTTGAATGACCGTTTTCAAATAACTCACTATTTAAAACTGTTCTGATTGTTTTGATTATTCTTGTTCTTGTTGTTCTTGCCGTTGTTTTTGTTGCTCAGGTTATTTTGCTTGTTTTCATTTTTATTTTCAAACTTGTTGTTCTCGTTTCGATTGTCAAGTTTGTTCTGGTTCTTGTTTTCAAATTTGTTGTTTTCGTTCTTGTTTCTGCCGTTATTCTCGTTGTTCATCTGCTTCATCTGCTCCTTTAAATTCTGTTGACTGTCTAACTTTACACTATCTTCCCAATTTAACAACTTCTCGTCTTTTTTACCGAAATTAAATCTTTTTATTTCCATCATCCCTTCATATACATGTATTTGAAGATGTTTAGACATCTACAAGTATATTATTAACACTAATATTTTTATTATTATTCCAATAAATTACATTTAACAAACAAATTTGCAAGTATACATTTTTTTACAAGTACGATTTTACCCTATATGTCCGCTATATCAAAATAAACCAATGCTTTTTAAGGTAAATACAAACAAAAAAATACTGAAGGGACTGACTATGGTTGTAATGAATACTATTTGGCCTGCCAATTCATAGTTGCAATTATACTGCTTGGCCATGGCATAGCTTGATACGGAGGTTGAAGGTGCCATCATGCTAAAGAGAGCACACAATTCCGCTCCCCTGTATCCGAATGCTACTGAAATCAAGACTGTAAGAGCAGGAATAATAAACAACTTTCCGGCACAAACCATGACCAGGTACTTAATATTCTTCCATATATTGTTGATTTTTATTTCTCCTCCAAGGGCTATCAAGGCCATAGGGGTTGCTGTTTTTGCAATATCTTCAATTGATTTGCCCAGGGCTGAAGGAAGTTCTATATTGAAAAATATTGCTATGAATCCTAAAAACGACGCTACTATCAAGGGATTCAAAAGTATGCTGACAAGAGTCTCCCTGTAGTTATGCCTGTTGTCGGTAAACAGGTCCAATATTATGACGGCAGAAAAATTATATAGGGGAATTATTATTGCTATAAGGCTTGTGGCAACAGCTGCACCTTCCTCACCGAAAATGTTCGTGCAAAGGGGCAATCCTAATATTACAAAATTGCTTCTGTACAAGCCTTGAATCAAAACTCCCCTGTTTTTTATGTCTTTTTCATATTTGGGTACTATAATAAATAAAATGCCGATGGTTCCCAAAACCAGCAGTACGGCAAATAAGGTATAGGATAAATTTATCCTTTCCCATACCTTGCCGGTGTAAATATTATTGAATTGAAGGATGGGAAGCAGGACCCTAAATATGAAGCTGTTGAATTTTTTTATAAAATCCTCATCAAATACTTTCATTTGTCGAAGAAATATTCCTGAAAATATGAGGATCACCAGGGGCAAAACAACATTTAAAGAAAATATAAAATTATCCATGATTGATTCCTTTCTTAGGTTGGAATTATTCTGTCAAATATACATAAATCAGCTTAATGGTATTTTCTATGCCGTCTATATGGGTCCTCTCCATGCCATGGGAAGCATGAACCCCGGGACCTATCAGGCCGCCCCTGATATCATTGCCTCCCTTTAATGATGCCGACACGTCTGAGTTATACATAGGATATATGTCAACAGCATGTCCTATATTGTTTTCCTTTGCCAGCATTATCAATTTTGAAGTGATATCATAGTCGTAGGGACCTGAGCTGTCCTTGGCGCATATGGAAACGTCCTGTTCGGTACATGACAAATCCAGTCCCACACATCCCATATCAATGGCAAGCAGCTCGTCAATATCCTCCGGAATGCTGGAACACCCGTGACCTGTTTCTTCGTATGTGGACAGAATTATTTTAACCTTGTTCCTGGGCTTTGTCTTTAACCTGCTGAATAGCTCCATCAGGCTCAAAGCACAGGCAGTTCCCGCCTTATCATCCAAATACCTGGATTTGATGAATCCTGCAGGTGTTATGGTAAATTTGGGTTCGACGGAAATAAAATCTCCCGGCCCGATATTCAGGGCTTGTACATCTTCTTTGGTCTTTACAAGTTCATCCAGCCTGACCATCATGTTTTCTTCGATTCTTTCCTTTTCTTTGGCATCCTTGTAAACATGGGCGGATGGTGAAATCGACAGAATGGTTCCCGTATAGATTTTGCCCTCTCTTGTGTGAATCTTGCAGTATTCCCCGTCAAGGCTGGGATAAAGATTCCCCCCGATTGAAGTTATCTTTAGAGTCCCATCCGCATTAATTGACCTGACCATGGCACCCAGGGTGTCCACATGTACCGCAATGCCCACACAGTAATCCTTGTCCTGTCCTTCTATTTCGATTATACCGTTCCCTTTTTTATTTTTTTCAAATTTATAACCGAATTCTTCAGCAGTTTTTTCTATGTATGTCATAACATTGCCGCAGAATCCGCTAGGGCTGGGTATATTTATTATTTCTTCAAGCAGTTTAAGAGTATACTCTCTGTTTATTTTTATATTCATGTTTTCAAGCTCCCGTTGAAATCTTTTCTTATTATACTACCAAAAGCACCCGTAAACAATAGTTTTAAGGAAATGCTAAAGCTTCCTTTGCAGGAAGCTTTTTTAATGTACTGTCGAATTGGCGGACCCGGTGTGGTACTGCACCACAATTAGCAGCGGTCACCTATTCCGCCTACCCTGTCACAGCTGCAGAACAGTATTACCAACAAGAGGAAGAAGAACAAGAGGCTGTCGTTGTCGCCAAAGCCGCCGATTCCTCCTACCAAACCATCGTCTCCGCAGAAACATGCAAGAACTACCAAGAGCAAGAAGAAGAATAACAAGCTGTCACCGCTGTCTCCCAATATATTGTTAAACATAAAAACCTCCTACTAATAATTTTAATAATATATTATTCCTGTGACTCTTATTTGTTACTTTCTTAGCCTTCATTTAATGATTTTAGATAAAAAATTATTTTATCTATAAAGCTGTCCTTGGTCTTGCAATATGGGCAGTCATACCAACAGTCATGTTTATCTTTATATTTATAGCAGCCGTCCTTGACCTTACAATGGGGGCAGTCATACCGGCAGTCAAGCTTATTTTTATATTTATCGCAGCTGCATCTGTCGTTTTGAATCCTGTCCACCATGTCCAACAAGCATTGTTCTGAATGCTTTTCTTCATCCCTGCAAAGCCTGTTTAAAATATATATTAACTCCATTATGTCATACATTCTGCTTATTATATCCCTGTCGCATTTCCTTCTGTCCACCTTCATCACTCCATTCATCTTAGTATATGATTTTTTTTTGGGCCTGCTATTATTAAATCATTTGATTTTACCGAGTTTTATTGTATAATGTCCTTAACCGGTTAAATTTTGTCCTTGCTATTACTTAGCTTATAAATAAGCATATTAAGAGGTAATTGTATGAAAGCTTTTTTTAATCTTTTAATTGTAGGACTAATAGGCTTGTTGTCATCCACATATTTGTTTAACCTGTCACCTATTGACTACAGCGGAACAATTGAAATTGAAACTCCGGTGGAAGAAAGCACCTTGAGGTTGGAAGTTGAAGAAGACAAAGTATTAAATCCCGAATCAATTACAATCAAACATACGGCTTCCAAGCCTGAAGTCATCAAGATTGTTACAGACAGTATTTTCAATGTGGATATATACAAGGACAATGAATTGATAAAAAGCAACATTAAAAATTTGGAGCCTGTCTCTCCTTCAGTCGATGCAACCATTTCGGTAAATGAAGATAATCCTATTGTCACTACCTTGAATATATCTAAGAAGGACCTGGACCTTGAAGATGGGGTTTATAAATTCGTATTTAATTCGAACTTAATAAGGAATGAAGAAAATTCTTCCTTGTCCGTAACGGTTACCTATGATACAGCCGGCAACTATTATCCGGCCCTTAACACAACCCCTCTGGGAACCAAGGGTCTCACCCTTTACTTCGTTGCGGAAGATGCAAACCTCTTGATTCCTGTTACAAGATTTGTGGTTGAAGATAAATCGATAACAAGAATGGCTATAGAACAGCTTCAAAACGGTCCCTTGAATCCTGGACTCAGATCGGTAATCAAGGATGTTACTAACACAACATATAATAACGGGAATGTGGTAATTGATATTCCAAGCTCTTATGAAGGCTACAACAGGGAAGAAACCCAAGGCTTGCTTGCATACAATTCCTTTGTTAAAACAATTTTTGCTGTTGACAGGTACTGGCCCATATACAGCGTAAGCTTTACGGTAGACAGGACCAGGCCGGAAACATACTTTCATGGCATAAATATGAGCCCTGTGCCCAATATTGAAAATAACCACATATTATATATGGCTTACAAGGCAGACAAGAGATACTATTTGTTTGAGCACCAGTTGGATCCTGAGAAAACAGGCATTAGTGCAAATGACACCATAGAAATGAAGGCCCGAAAAATATTCGATGCATATTCGGATAGGGCCCTCCCCTACGGGATCAGCCCGGTACCTAAAAATGTAACCTTAAACAATGCATCGGTGGAGAGAAGGACCCTGATACTTGATTTTAACGAAGAGTTTTTGAGTGTTTACAAAGATAGAAATGATTTAAGATACATGATGGTGGAATCCTTAGTATATACTTTCACCACAATACCGGGAGTGGACAGCATAAAGATTACCGTCCAGGGAAAGGAAGTTTCAGGTTTTCTTGATACCTTGGACACAACAAAAGCCTTGTATCCTCCGGAATTCATCAATCCGGAAGTCGTGGAAACACAAGAATAAAGAGAATAATAAAAAAGGCCCAAGGGCCTTTTTATTTTGCCAGCTAACCATTTATGCTATTCTTAGATAATAGCTAAGTATCTCATCACAAAAAAATGATACTCTTCGGGCTACACCTATAAAAAATAATAAAAATATCAAGCGAACATTTGCAGGACACGATATTAATTCTTAGCGAATGCAGGCTAAAAATCCGTTAAACAGCTTGAACTGTTTGAGCGAAGCGAGTTTTCAAGCTGTAGGATTTTTAGCCGGAATGAACTTTAGAATTATTCGTGTCCGAAACCGTGAGCGGATATTTTTATTTTTTTTTTAAGCATAAATCAAGGGTTTTATTTACCTGTATTGCAGCATGTTTTTGCCAATCGGAGTGTGTCTGAAAACCGCCAAAAATGCTGCGGACACAAGAATACCAAGAGCCGACTGAAGGGCATTACCGGGTATTTCGATAATGGTTGAAAAGAAGTTCCCCACCATCAGGGAGCCTACAAGATAATAGGCCAGTACCTGCCACAGGCTTCCGGCAATTGCTCCAATCACCCATTTATATTTCATTGATGAAGAAAGTTTTTCAATCATGGTCCCCATGATTAAGGCCATAAGGCCCTTGATTACAAAGGTTGGCAGGGCATAAACAGAGTAACCTCCGATTATATCTGCCAAGGCTGCCCCTATAGCTCCTGCCCAGGCACCCTTCTTCTTGCCAATCAATATGACCGCAAGAAATATAAAGCCGTCTCCTATGTGAACGTACCCTCCCGATACAGGCAGGGGCACTTTTATAATAAAGGTTGCAACACAGACCAGGGCAGCAAACAAGGCTGTGTAAACCATATCTTTTACTTTTTTGTCATCCATTACCATCACCACCAGATAAATAATTTGACCCTAGTATAATTTTATTATACCCAATTCTGTACCCTTTAAAAGATACAGATTAATAATTTGTTTAGATGACAGATAAAAAGGCAAAAAAAAGCTGTGCACCCTCCTTTGACAATACATAACAAGCGTTACTCCGGCAGTTAGCTCAAACCCGGCACCCTCGCGTCACACAAAAGGGTCTACTTACTGCTGCTTCCTTCCGGACCTGACAGGGTTCATAGGTTTTTGTTGCGCAAGACCGAGTTATCAACACCACTTGCCGAAGGCAAACCTCACAATGTAAGCCTAGGGCAGGGAATTCCACCTTGCTTTAGCGGATTGCAAGTAACAGGGCACCGCTACCTCCCCGTGTAGCACAGCATTAAAATGATAACACAATTAAAAATATGTGTCAATGTAATAATTTGTCTATAAAAGTGAGGATATACCTGCTATTCGCGGACAATACTTGTCATATAAAGAAATGTTACCAAAAAGCTTATTTAAGAACTTCAAGGGTTTTTTCTTCTTCAAATTGCTTAGTATATAAATTGTAGTAATGGCCTTTCTTGGCTATAAGCTCCTTGTGGGTCCCTCTTTCAATTATTTTACCGTCATCAACAACCAAAATAATATCGGCCTTTTTAATTGTAGAAAGCCTGTGGGCTATAATAAAGGATGTCCTCCCCTTCAGGAGGTACTCGATTCCTTTTTGAATGAGTTTTTCCGTATGGGTGTCCACCGAAGATGTGGCTTCATCCAGAACAAATATTTTAGGATTGGCCAGTATTGCCCTTGCTATTGAAATTAGCTGTTTCTCCCCGGTAGATAGCCTGTCTCCCCCCTCGCCCACATGGGTGTCGTAACCTTTTTCAAATTTATTGATTATGGTATCGAGAGAAACTATTCTTGCAGCTTCCATTATATCTTCATCCGAGGCAACCAAATTACCGTACCTTATATTGTCTTTGATCGTACCGGAAAACAAATGAGGGGTTTGAAGAACATACCCTATATTGGAATGAAGCCAAAGCTGGGACCTTTCCCTGTAATCCTTGCCGTCTATCAGGATTTGCCCTTCCGTAGGTTCGTAAAACCTGCATGCCAGGTTTACAAGGGTGCTCTTGCCGGCTCCCGTTTCCCCCACAATGGCAACATTGGTGCCTGCGGGTATATAGAGGTTGAAGTTTTTTAAAACTTCTTCATCTCCGTCGGGATACTTGAAGGTTACATTTTTAAACTCGATTTCTCCCTTGATTTCTTCCCAATTTTCTCTTTTGGGGTTAATATTGTCCCCATAAACCTCTATTACATCCTCCCTGTCTTTTATCAAGGGCTCCTTCTCCAGTAAATCTGTTACCCTTTCAATATTGGCCTGGAGGGATATGATTTCGGCAAAGGTCCGGGCCAACTGCTGCACCGGTTCAAATATGTTCACGGCATAAGAAAGAAAGGCCGATAGGGTCCCTATCTGAATAATACCATCCATAGCCAATATACCCCCTCTTGCCAAAACCAGGGCTGTTAAAACAGAGCCGAAAAATACTATTATGGGAATATATAAGGCGTTCAGCCTTGCCAGATTGACGGCCGACCCCTCCAGGGCTTTGCTGATATCCTTGAATTCCAAGAGGTTTTTATCCTCTATCACCAGGGTCTTGGAAGTTTTGGCCCCCGTTATTCCTTCATTGAAGGCTCCGGTCATTTTGGAGTTAACCTTTCTCATCTCCCTGCTGGTAAGCAGAATCTTGTTTTGAAAATAAACCGTTATAACTGCCATTATGGGTACTACCAAACCCACAATCAGGGTAAGCCTTACATTTAGCATTAACATTGCAACAAAGGCCCCCGTCACATAGGCTAGAGACCAGAAAACATCCACCAAACCCCATGCTATCATGCTTCCTATTTTATTGGTATCGCTTAAGGTTCTTGCCAATATGTAGCCCACGGGAGTGGTGTTGTAATAGGATAAGGAAAGGTTCTGAAGATGTTCAAATATTTCCTTCCTTAAATCCATTCCTATGTGCATTTCAACCACTATGGCCAGTCTTATAAAAATGGTGACGGCCAGGGCCATGGTTATTAAAACTGCCCCATAAGCACCAACGAAAACTTTCAAGCCTTCCAGACTAGATTTGGCAATAAAGTTATCCACCGCATATTTTTGAAACAAGGGAATGGATAAATCCATGAGGGCAGTAATAAACATCATGATGGTCAAGCCTATCAGTTTTCCCGTGTAGGGCTTGAAAAACCTTTTTAATTTTAACCAGGGCCTTATATTAAAGGAGCTGTAGCCTTCTTCTTCGTAATAATTCATTCCACATCCTCCGCCAGGTTCATTTGAACATTATATATGTCTTTATAGATCCCATCCCTCTTTATTAATTCCTCGTGGGTTCCAATATCTGATACCCGGCCCTTGTCTAAAACCAATATTTCATCGGCTTCCATCAAGGTTGTTATGCGGTGGGATATTATTATAATGGTTGCCCTGCCCTTTCGTTTTTTGAGGGAAGACCGGATTTTGGCATCCGTATCGGCATCAACCGCCGACAGGGAATCATCGAATACCATGACCGGGGTTTTTTGTAACAGCATCCGGGCTATTGCAACCCGTTGTTTTTGCCCTCCGGACAAGGTTACTCCTCTTTCTCCCACAAGGGTATCATAACCCTTGGAAAATTCATCTATGGCATCATCAACACGAGCTGTTGATGCAGCTTCCCTGATTTCGTCCATGGGGGTATCCGGATTTGCAATTGCTATATTTTCCTTAATGGTGCGGGAGAACAAAAAGGGTTCCTGGAGGACCATTCCTATATTTCTTCTCAGGTGGTTCCTTTTTATATTCTTAATATCTACTCCCCCTATGGTAATGGTACCCATGTTATCAGGCAAATCATAGAGGCGGTTCAAAAGATACATGAGGGTTGTTTTGCCGGATCCCGTACCCCCTAATATGGCGAAGGTGGATCCTGCCTTTATTTTAAAAGAGACATTTTTCAAAACCCAATTGTCTCCTTCATATTTAAACGAAACATTCCTGAACTCAATATCCTTGAATATATCCGGAGTCACCGAACCGGGACTGTCCACCTCGACAGGCTCCTTTATAATTTCACAGATTCTTTTTAATGAAACTTTGGCCTTGCTGAGCTCCGATAAAATTCTTCCGAAACTTCGAAGGGGCCACCCGATCATGGCGGCATAGGAAGCAAAAGCCAGGAATTCTCCCAAGGTAATCACCTTGTTTACGGTATAGTAGCTGCCGTAAGCAACAATTACCATAAGAAGGACTCCCGTAACCAGGTCTCCGATACCCCAGTAATAGCCCAACTGATAACCAAGTTTAACCCACAGGTCGGAAAATGTATTATTCCTTTCGGAAAACTTTTCAATTTCATGCCTTTCTCTTCCAAAAGCCCTTACTACCCTGACCCCTGTCAAGTTTTCCTGGATTGTGGTAAAAAGCTGGCCTTCAGCTTCGTCGGCAACTAAGAATTTTTTTGCCAGGATACCGTAGAAAATCGTGGAATACAAAAGAACCACGGGTATGAATATCAATACGGCAAGAGTAAGTTGAAAGTTCATGGAAAACATTAAAGTCAGGGATATTATTACCAATATGATAACCCTGAACATTTCAACTGATTGGGTGCTGATAAAGTTGCGGACCACTTCCACGTCAGAAGTTGACCTTTGTATTATGTCTCCCGTTTGGTTTTTTATATGCCAGCTGTAGGGTAATTTTTGTATGTGCTCAAACAACTTATCTCTTAGAGTTTTTATAGTCCCCTCCGTCCCCTTTGCAAGGGTTAATCTTCCCGTATAATCGCTTACGCCTGTTATGAGGGCCAGGATCAAAATCAAGAGGGCAAAAATCCACAGGTTTTCTTTCAAAAAGTCCATACCCCCCATGGCATCCACCACAGAGATAATATGTTTAGAATAGTTTAAAGGAAGGTCATCTATGACATGGTCCACGGCAAACCTTATGACCTGAGGCACGGCAAAACCTGCAGCAACCCTTATCACGGTAGCTGCAGCAGATATCAGAAAAAATTTTATGTAACCCTCAGCCATTCTTCTTATGATTTTATAGTCTGATTCTTTCATTTAAACCTCTTAAACATACAAATAAGCAACCCTATCGGATTGCTTATTAATTCTATAATAATATTTATATGGTGTCAATTGAATCCTTATTGCCCTTCTTTGATGAAGCTTTCGAAATTCTCGCTGTACCTGACTGTTTTATCTTTAAAAATCCACATTGCTTCCACTTCCGGCAAAGAGTTTATGAATTCAAGGCCTTCTTCAAAGGGCATGCAGAACAGGGCTGTTGACAGGGCATCTGCCAGTCCCGAATCCTTGCAGATTATTGATACTGAAGTGAAATACTCCGCAGGATACATGGTGGCAGGATCTATAATATGGTTATACCTCTTCCCGTCCACCGTGTAGAATCTTTCATAATCGCCGCTGGTTACCAGGGCCCCATCATCTAACTTAACCACTTTAAAAACCGGATTCTCGGCTTCCGGATCAGGATTTTGGATTCCCACGTTCCATGGCTGGTTTGTGGTCACATTATTGTTTAAGGCCCTGACGTTTCCTCCAACGGATAAGAGAGCGGAATTCATTCCTTTCCCTTTTGCTGTTTTGCTAACCTGCTCGGTTGCATATCCCTTTGCCACGGCACCTACATCAAGGCTCATGAGAGGATCCTTCAAAAAGACCGTGGAGTTCTCTTCATCGATTATAATATCCTCTATGTTTGTATGCTCCGATGCTGTTTTGAGTTCTTCAAAAGGGGGAAGGGATGCATTTTCCGGATCTTCAAGGCCTTGGGTCCTGTAATCGTGCCAGATTTTCAAAACAGCTCCATAGGCAACATTGGTTTTGCCACGGGTTTTTTCGTAGACCTCCTTTGAAAATTTCAGAAGGTCGATTATTCTTTTATCAACCTTGACAGGCCTTATTCCCGCATTGTCGTTTATGGTTTTAATATTGTTAATACCCTCATAATCGTTATAGATATCATAAAGTATGTGGTATTCCTTCAAAGAGTCATAAATAAGCTGGGAATACCTGCTGAACTCTTCCTTGGTCCTTGTATACCCCACAATTCTTGTGGAAGTATCAAAGAGCATGATAAATTCCGATTGATATCGGGTGAGCTTTTTTTCGCCGCACCCTGTCAAACCAAGAATTGTTAATATTAGCAATATTGTGGAAATTACTTTCTTAATCAAGTGACACCTCAAAAAATAAAGGGGGCAGATCCTGCCCCGGTAATTCATATTTTATTGTTACCTGTTTGAATTGTTATATGCCTTTTCGTAAATTGCCTGGAAGTCTTCAATTCCTACGGTAACAGATGATACTAAATCTTCTTCGGTAGCATGACCGCTTTCGTCAACAGCTATACCCTTAATCTCTTCAACAGTCTTGCCTACCACATAAGCTGCAAATGCATCTGCTTGTTCATACCATTCCTTGCCTATGGCAGAAGCTTTCTTCATTCCGTAGCCTTCACCCAACTCAACCTTTGTTAAAGGTGCAACTGTTAAATCAGTTGTAATTTTACCAGTTGCATCAAAATTTACGTTAGCCTGTGATGCATCTATTATTGAGCTTGTAACTTTTCCATTTTCATCAAATGTTGCTGCAACGTAAGTTGAGTAAGCCTGAGCCAATCCTGCCGCGTCAGCTGTCGCATCCTTGGACTTTGAAATTGTTGTTACAACTCCCAAGCCTAATTTGTCTGATGCTTTAGCTCCCAAGTTCTTGGCATTAGCTACAGCTTTTTCGATAGCTTCTTTATAAGGATCAATCTTGATGGTTACAGATGATACCAGGTCAGCTTCAGTCGGTACTCCTGATTCGTCAACTGCAATACCTTTAACTTCTTCAACTGTTTTACCAACAACATATTCAGCCAAAGCATTAGCTTGCTCATACCATTCCTTGTCTATGGATGAAGCCTTGCCCATTCCGTATTCTTCTTTAAGCTCTTGCTTGGACTTGAACACAGTGTTTAAATCAGGCAGAATTTTGCCTTCCTTGCTGAATTCGATTTTTGTTTGAGCTGTATCAATTACAGTTTGCACTATTTTTCCTTCATTGTCAACAGTTACTGCAACAATTACTGAATCTGTCTGTGCCACTCCGTCTTTTTCGCCAGCATCCTTAGATTTTTCTATGGATGATATTATTGCCAAACCTGTTTTAACCTGGCCTTCTGCCAACGGTTCTTCCGTCTTTGGTTCTTCAGTTTTTGGCTCTTCTGTTTTAGGTTCTTCTGTCTTTGGTTCTTCCACGGGTGTTTCAACCTGGGGTTGTTCTTTTGCACATCCTGCAAAAGCAAATAAAGACATAGCCAAAACCAAAACAATAGCTATTATTCTTTTCATTATTTTCCTCCATATAATCTTTATTATTGTTTATTTATATATATATATAATCAGCCTAAGCTGCCGGTATATTTCATATATGTAAATATACAGGGTCAGCTTATGAGCTGTTTATAGCTTAGTTTATAGCTTCATTGTATCTTTGTATTATTTCCACCATGCCAAATGTTTATAATTTTATTTTACAATAATATTTACGGACCTCGTGCCACCGTAGTCCAAAACGATACAATATTAACAAATTGTCTTATATTAGTCAACAGATTTTTGAAGATTTTTTTGCTTTATGTTCAGTATTATCAAATTGCGTTCTGAAATATAGTCCTTTAAATGGGATGCAGGTTAACCGCAATCCCAAAATTTATCCTTTATATCCTATTCTCCTTGATATTTCATTGGCAGCTTCTTTAATAATGACAATTAATTCCTTAATTTTATCATCTTTCATCCTGAAGGCAGGTCCTGTGGTGGACAAGCTGAATCTTACCTTCCCGTCATGGTCAAATATGGGTGCTGCCACACATTTTATGCCTTCAACAAATTCTTCATTATCTATTGCGTAACCCTTTTGCTTCATTTCTTCCAGCTTTTTTATGAAGTCAGCCTTATTTGTTACGGTATTTTTTGTGTGCTGGGGAATCCTCTTGGGTATATAAGTTTTGATTTTATCCTTATTCTGATAACTTATTATTATTTTACCGTCTGCGGTTGTATAGGCCGGCAGCCTTGCTCCTATGGTGGTCGATGTTTTTATAGACTTGTTGCATTCCTTTTTTTCTATCCAAACAACATCCGTCCCATCAAGCATGGCCACATGGACCGTTTCTTCAATTTTATTACAGACTTCAACTATGACAGGCATGGCCACATTCCTTATATTCAATGAATTTACAACCATATCTCCGAATCTTATAAACCGTATACCTAATCTGTATTTTTGGGTTTCATCGTCCTGGGAGATGAAGCCGTGATATTTAAGGGTTGATATAATCCCATGCACGGTACTCTTGTTCAAACCCAGTCTTTCGGATATATCCGACAGCCTGAGTTCTTTATTTTCTTCATTGAAGCACTCCAGTATTGCTATTGCCCTGTCTATGGACTGAACTCTGATTTTATCTTTCATAAATACTCCCCGATTATAGCATGACCTTTCATGAAAATCAATATAAATAATTTATTAACGAACAATTACGACATTCTTAAACTCTTGCTAAAATCTGCAATTTTTGTGTATTTTGGGACAAAACAATGTGTTTAAAAATCCACGTTTAACAGATCATGCTTCATATTAACACTATGTATATAGTTTGTCAATCAAAATATATTAGTAAAATATCCCTGTAATTTTTTTGTTATAGACATGTTATGTCAAATAAGTTAAAATTATCTTAATAATCTATAAGGAAGGGATATAATGAACATTACAAAAGAAAGAGCATGGGAATTGCTGAAAGAGTATAATAAGGAAGAATTCCACCTGGAACATGCAAAAACGGTAAGCTTTGTGATGGAGTATTTCGCAAAAAAATTAGGTTTTGAAGATGAAGCGGAATTTTGGGGTTTAGTCGGTCTTTTGCATGATATTGACTTTGAAATGTATCCTGATGAGCATTGCGTAAAAATGCAGGAGATCCTGGCCCAAAAGGGTGTGGATGAGAAAATTATCAAGGCTGCCGCAAGCCATGGTTACGGACTTACAAATGTAACCATAAAACCTGAACACACAATGGAAAAAATTCTTTTTGCCACTGATGAGCTAACCGGGTTAATAGGGGCAGCAGCATTGATGCGACCATCAAAAAGCACCCTGGATATGGAGCTTAAGTCCCTTAAGAAAAAATTTAAATCCACTGGCTTTGCCGCAGGCTGCTCAAGGGAAACCATCAAGGCAGGAGCAGAAATGCTGGGCTGGGAACTGGATTATCTGCTGGATGAAACCTTAAAGGCCATGCAGGAATATGAAAAATCAAAATTATAAAAGAATTGTGTGAGTATAAACATTAAGTACAAGCAAAAATAATAAAAATATTCGCGCATATTTTAGGATATTTACAAACACTAACATAACGTCTATCATTAGCGAAAAAATAATAAAAATATCAAGCGAACATTTGCAGGACACGAATATAATTCTTAGCGAATGAAGGTTAAAAATCCGTTAAACAGCTTGCACTGTCTGAGCGCAGCGAGTTTGCAAGCTGTAGGATTCTTAGCCAGAATGAGCTTTAGAATTATTCGTGTCCGAAACCGTGAGCGGATATTTTTATTATTTTTTTATGTTATTCTTAGGTCTAAGGAAGTATTTCATGATTTGGCACGATATATCTATCATTTATGCAAAATATGTCCATATCTTTGAATAATTTATAAATATGTATTCACAAATATTATAAATACTCATTTTTAGCTGTTTTAGGCGGTGAACCTTGTTTTGAAAACGTTTCTTTATTAATATTTCTGTAATTTTATTTATTTTTTACGTTTTAGCGTATACGTTTTGGCGAAATTGTGCTATAATTACCTCAATATTTGATTTCTTGGGGGTGACGACATGCTTGTAAAAGAAGCTGTTATAAAGAGGATTAACGAAATTTGTGACGAAAGGGGCATAGCCGTAAATAAGCTTGCAAACATATCCGGCATTACGCCGTCTACGGTTTACAGCGTCTATAACAGCGATAGAAAAGATATAGGAATAGTCCTGATTAAAAAAATTTGTGATGGTTTTGATATAACCTTAGAGGAATTTTTTTCTTCAGATATCTTCAACTCTTTGGAACAAGAATTGGTATAGGGATTAAATAAGGCGGGACCCTCAACAAGGGGGTCCCTTTAAAATTAATTCATTCATTTTTAGGTTAAATTATTATTTCTGTACTGCTTCAGCAAATAAATATATTTTTGCTCGGCAGCTTCGACCTTATAAATTGCATAGTCTACCAGATCAGGCTGTGAAACATTTTCAAATATATTTTTTGCATCTTCCCATTCTTTTTTTGCATTCTCAATATTTATAAAGTCTTCGTCACGAACGGATTTTCTTTTTAATTTAAAATTTTCCAGGATGCTTTTAATACTTGCCTTTTTATGAATATCATTCATGGAAAAAACCTCCTATCCATATTATTATAGACAGGATGTTCCTTTTTATTCCTGATATTCCAAAATAATTTACTTTTTTATAAATTGTCCCTTTCCAGCTTCAGCAAGTATTCTTTTATATCCAAACCTCCGCCGTATCCAATTAGCTTACCGTTTTTGCCTATCACCCTGTGACAGGGTATTATAAGAGCTATGGGATTTCTGTTATTTGCCATGCCTACGGCCCGGCATGCTTTTTCATTTCCGATTTTACCGGCAATATCCTTATATGACACTGTTGTCCCGTAAGGAATGCTTGTAAGAGCTTTCCAGACTTTTTGCTGGAACTCCGTACCTGATGGAGACAAGGGCAAATCAAAGGACTTTCTTTGACCCTTTAAATATTCCGCTATTTGCTTGTGTGCTTCTTTTAACAGTGGAGTTTCATTTACCCTGCTGTCGGGTAATTCTTCATGACCGAACAAAAGATGGGATATAAAGCCCTCCTCCTCTGCAATGGTTATTTTTCCTATATCTGTATCATAAAAATATATATTTTTCATAGCCTCTCCCCAGACTCCTTTTTTGGGATATAAAATTTGAACCGCCAATGATCGTTAAATCATTTTTGTTTTTTTAGTTTTTCATACCTTATTATCAAATCTTCTCCCTTTTTCTTGTAGGGAACCACCTTCCCCTGTTTATAGTGCTTCCTGCAAAGGGGTACATAGCTTTCGTTGCCCCCTATAAAAATTTGTTCCCCGGTGTATACTATCTTCCCGTCCCTGATGCGGGCATTGGTCAGGGCTTTTTTCCCGCACCAGCAAATAGTCTTGATTTCTTCTATTTTATCAGCCAATGCAAAAAGCCAGTATGAGCCCTCGAATAATTCGTTTCTGAAATCAGCCCTTAAACCGTAGCACATGACAGGTATATTCAACTCGTCAACCACATCCGTAAGCTCTTCTACGTGGTGTTTCTTTAAAAACTGGCATTCATCAATTATAACGGCATCAACACCGAACAAATCATTATACTCCTTTACCACTTCAAACATATTCATGTCATCATTAACAGGTATGGCCCTTCTTTTAAGGCCTATTCTGGAAGCAATTACTCCTTCTTCCGCATACCTGTTGTCCAAGGAGGATGTAAACAACAAGGGGTTTTGTCCCCTTTCTTCATAATTGAAGGCCACCTTCTGGACTTCTATGCTCTTTCCGGCCCCCATGGTACTGTATCTGAAATAAAGCTGTGCCATAATTTCCCCTCTCAATTAATGTTTTATTGCGATTTTTACATTTCTCGTCTGCCTTCCAATGCCCTCATAAGGGTTACCGCATCTGTATATTCTATGTCTCCCCCTACAGGGATACCGTGAGCTATGCGGGTGACCTTTATTCCCATTGGTTTTATCAGCCGAGATATATAAACAGCCGTGGCTTCACCCTCGATGGTGGGATTGGTAGCTATTATAACTTCTTTTATGTCTTCGTTAAGCCTTGTAATCAAGCTTTTAATATTTATATCATCAGGACCGATTCCGTCAAGAGGAGAAATGGTCCCGTGAAGGACATGATAGACACCCTTGTATTCCTTGGTTCTCTCCATGGCTGTGATATCTCTTACATCTTCAATAACACAGATGGTGGACCTGTCCCTTTTTACGCTGCTGCAAATGCCGCAAAGGTCCCCTTCAGCCAAGTTACCGCATATTTGGCAGTGTTTTGTGTTTTTTTTACCGTCAATTATTGCTTTTGCCAGCTCTTCCACATCCCTTACCTCCATGTCCAAAATATGAAAGGCAAGGCGTTGGGCTGACTTTCTTCCTATCCCCGGAAGCTTTGCCAATTCTTCGATAAGTTTGGTAATAGGTGCTGTATATTGGTCCATCACATTAACCCCGGTATGTTTACTCCGCCTGTTACTTTTTTCATTTCGCTTTCCATCATCTCGTCAGCCTTCCTGAAAGCTTCGTTAATTGCAGCTACAATCATGTCTTCAAGCATTTCCACATCATCCTTGTCAACTACTTCCGGGTCAATTTTAAGTCCAAGAAAGGCTTTTTTACCGTTGACCCTGACAGTAACGGCTCCACCTCCTGAAGTTGCTTCCACTTCTCTCTGTTCAAGGTCCCTTTGCATTTCCTCCATTTGTTTTTGCATTTTTTGAACCTGTTTCATCATATTGTTCATATTCCCGCCCCCGGGCATCCCCATGGGCATTCTCCTGCCTTTTGCCATCTTAATCCTCCTGTTTAAATTCTACTATTTCTCCAAATTCCTTTTTCAAATCTTCGTATACATCCTGTATGGTTGTTTTGGGTGTTTCTTGCTTTGTTTCATTCCTGACGGTAAATTCAACCTGGCATTCTTCCCTTATGAACCTTACTAAAATTTCTCTGAAGGCTTGCTTGTTCTTCGGCTGATTTGCAGCATTTATATGGAAGGTAAACCTGGGGTCGAATTCAAAAACCGCTGTTTTGTTTCTTACCTCAACCAGCCTGGATTCTCTTATAATTGCCTGAAGCCCCGCATTCTGGCTTCTTATTTCCTTAAGTATGGATTCCCACTTGCTTTTTATGGTGTCAAAAATTTCCTGGTCGCTTTTATTTTCCGATTTTATTTCGCTTCCTTTTTCTTTAACACCCTCATCCTTTACCAAAGTTATTGGGACTTCCTTATTGTCTGTGTTTACATAAACCTTATTAGCCTTTATAGGCTTAGTTTCCGCTTCCTTTACGGGATGTCCGGTCTGGTTCTTTTCATATATGATACTTTCTATTCTTTCAATTCTTTTAACCAGTTCATCGGGAATTACATGATTAATTTCGTGTAACATCCTTATGAGCTTTGCTTCTAAAAGAACCCTTGAATTCAATGCCTTCTTGCATTCAGCCTGGGCTGCCGACAAGTCTTCAATTATTCTTACCAGGTCATCAAGGGTGACTTTTTTGTTCAACTCTATAAATTCACTTACTTCATCCTCGGATATCCTCATCAGGTTATCCGGAGAATTTGTTGCCTTTATTATAAGCATATTTCTGAAGCAAATAATCAGTTCATCAAGAAAAACAGCAAGATCTTTTCCGCTGCCCAATATATGATCAACCAAAGACATGGTTTTATTAATATCCTTGCCTAAAATCGCCCGGGCTGCTTCAAGTATCAGCCGGTAATTGACAGCTCCCAATAAGCTTATCACTGTTTCATAATCAACCTGGTAATTAAAGGATATACACCTGTCCAAAATGCTTTGGGCATCTCTCATTGCTCCTTCCGAATTTGCAGCAATCAATTTCAAAGCCTTTTCTTCATACTTTATGTCTAGTTCCCGGCAGATCTTTTTCATATTATCCACAATAATATCGGCCTTGATCCTTTTTAAATCAAATCTCTGGCACCTGGATAATATGGTAGCCGGAATTTTCTGAGGCTCGGTAGTTGCAAGTATGAATAAGAGATGGTCAGGCGGCTCTTCCAAAGTTTTCAAAAGCGCATTAAAAGCCCCCTTTGACAACATGTGTACTTCATCTATTATATAAACCTTGTACCGGCTTTTAACGGGCAAAAACATCACCTTGTCCCTGAGCTCTCTTATGTCATCCACCCCGTTGTTTGATGCCGCATCCATTTCAATTACATCCATATTGGTTTCATCCAATATGCTCTTGCATATTTCGCATTCGTTGCATGGATTTCCGTCCCGGTTGTTTAAGCAATTTACGGCTCTGGCAAATATTTTGGCTGTGGATGTTTTTCCGGTACCCCTTATTCCGCTGAACAGATAAGCATGGGCTAAATTATTGGTCATTATTTGATTTTTCAAGGTCCTGGTCACGTGCTCCTGACCTAAGACATCATCAAATGTCTTGGGACGGAACCTTCTGTATATTGCTTGATGAGTCATATGCACCACCTAACCCCCAGTTTTATTAATTATAGCATATAATGGTTTATTTAACAACTTTCCTTATCCTTCCTTTTCCGCCCGGTCCGCCTGTATGGGAGTCCCCGGCATCAGGTATTTTTCTTTCAATTTCTCCAATATTGTATCACCCAGCTCGGATGTCAATACGGAAACAAAAATAAATACAAAACCCGCAACCATTTGCAGAGTGATTTCTTCATGCAGGATAAAGACCGCCAGCAAGGTTGCAAAAACCGATTCCAGGGATATTATTATTGCTGCGTGGGTGGCATTGGTATGTTTTTGGGCTTTTATCTGCAGGGTATAGCATAAAAAAGTTGGGAAAACCGCTAAGTAGATCATGTCCCCAATGATTCTTCCAGGCAGGTTTATTCTTAAACCACCTGTAAAGAGCAAAAATACTGCCCCTGACAAAGCTGCCGTTATCATGGCAATCGTATTTACACAAACAGGATCATACTTTTTTGAATAGGTGTCGGTTAAAACCACATGCCCCGCATAAAAGAAAACACAGGCAAAGCTTATGAAATCTCCCTTATTTACCGAAAAATCACCCTTAAAATCCAAGGTTAAAAATCCAAGACCCAGTGCCATCAGGCAAACTGCCGCAAGACTCATGACGGTGGGTTTCTTCTTGCACAAGGCCCAATATAAAAATGGCACGATTACCACGTTTGTGCTTATAATAAAAGAGTTCTTGCTCACACTGGTATGCTTCAAGCCGTTCAAAGCAAAAACCAATCCCAGGCTCAGCAGAGCTCCCAATATAAAACCTGCCTTTATTTCTCCCCCTGACCTTGTTTTTAAATGCCTGCCGAAAAATATCAAACTTAAGAGGGCTGCCAGAGAAAACCTGAAAAATATAACCTCTAAAGGATCAACAAGGTCTATTGAGCCCTTGGTCACAACATAGCTGCTGCCCCATAAAAATGCCACCAGGACAAGCATTAAATCTGCCTTTAAAGGAGTAAGATTCCTGTTCATTTTTTCCTCATCCATGATTATTATTGTATAATTATATAACTAATTTACTCCCATATAGTGTTAAATTATCTTAATAATTATTGGTACCTGATTTATTTTAACTAAGATAATTAAAAAAACACGATTAAAAAAGCCCATTATTCAACAGGCCTTCAGGATGCTTACCAGATTGTTAAAAAGTTAAAAGGCAATTTAAGGTGCCCTTAAATTGCCTCGATACACTATTCCATATTGTATTTTTTCTTGAACCTGTCTACTCTTCCGCCTTTATCAACATATTTCTGTTTGCCGGTAAAGTAGGGATGACATTCCGAGCATATTTCAACTCTAATTTCGTCTAATACGGAACCGGTTTCAAATGTATTTCCACATGCGCATTTTACGGTAACAGTTTTATAATCAGGATGTATTCCTTTTTTCATGCCCTTCACCTCTTTCTAACTCTATATCTCTATAATGTGTCAAATTACCTTGAGTATTATAACACATGGTTTTATATAATACAATCATTTATTTTTTGTTTAATAGTATCTTTCATTATTCGAGTCTGCCTTCATCTTTTCGATGCTTAAAATTTGTGCCGCTTGTTTGACAAATTCTTCATTTGTCTTGGTCCGAATTAATCCTTCGATTATTCTTTCCGTCACATCAGCGGTTGGAAAATTGCTCATTGCCTTTCTTAACTGCCATATGGTCTGCATTTCCTCGTTGGTAAGCAATAATTCTTCCCGCCTGGTTCCGGATTTGCTGATATCAATGGCAGGGAAGACCCTTTTTTCTGAAAGCTTCCTGTCCAAGTGGATTTCCATGTTGCCTGTTCCCTTGAACTCTTCAAATATCAAATCATCCATCCTGCTTCCCGTTTCTATTAATGCGCTGGCAAGTATGGTCAGGCTTCCGCCGTTTTCAATATTCCTGGCAGCTCCAAAAAATCTCTTAGGGCCGTATAAGGCTCCGGGATCAAGGCCGCCGGACAAGGTTCTTCCCGTAGGTGTGATGGTCAGGTTATAAGCCCTGGCAAGTCTTGTTATGCTGTCCAATAAGATAACCACATCTTTCCCGTGTTCAACCAGTCTTTTTGCCCTTTCAAGGACCATTTCGGCTACCTTTATGTGGTTTTTGGGCAGCTCGTCAAAGGTTGAATAGACAACATCACCTTTTACGTTACGCTGCATGTCGGTTACTTCTTCGGGACGTTCATCTATTAAGAGCATTATGATTTCTATTTCAGGATAGTTTTCAGCAATGCTGTTGGCTATGTTTTTCAGAATTGTTGTTTTACCTGCTTTTGGAGGAGCTACTATCATACCCCTTTGACCCCGCCCTATTGGGGCTATTAAGTCAATGATTCTCATTGCTATATCAATCGGTGATATTTCTAACTTGATTCTTTCGTTGGGATATATAGGGATCAGGGAATCAAAATCTTTTCTGTTTCTTGCTAATTCCGGGTCTTCGTCGTTTATTTCCTTAACGTAGAGCAGGGCTTTGAATTTTTCTCCCTGTTTTGGAGGTCTTGTAATACCTGTAATCTTGTCACCGGTTTGCATATGGAATCTTCTTATTTGTGAAGGGGATATGTAGACATCATCATCACTGGTAAGGTAGTTATGGATTCTCAAAAAACCGTATCCGTCCACATGGGTTTCAAGAATACCTGTCACCTTCAAAGCTTCAGTTCCGCTTGATTCAATTTCTTCAACAATCTTATCAGGTAATTCCGTCGTTTGCTCTGTCTCCACCGCTTCTTCGAAACTTTGCAAATTATTTATTTTCTCACTATCCTCTTTATTTTCGGCCTTTGTTTCCAATTCATTCAGTTTTAAAATTAATTCATCTTTCTTATATTTATAAGCATCCCTTATACCTTTTGACTTGGCCAATGCCTTGAGTTCAAAAAGTTTTAAACTTTTAAGGTCCATATAACCTCCATGGATATTTTCTTGATTAAATGTGGAAAAATACGGATAAGTTCTCGATAAGTGGTTTCATAATAGCATTTAACAGAGCTTAAGTCAAGGAAATTAATTGAAAATCAGCCGCATGTAACGTTAGCATATTCCAGACTGCCTATATACTTGACGAACATTTCGACAAGAGCCGGGTCAAATTGAGTCCCGGCATTATCAATTAACTCCTGAATAGCCTGCTCTTTTGTAAAAGTCTTCTTATATGGTCTTTCATGGGTCATAACGTCATATGCTTCCACTATGGAGAATAATCTTGCTATAAATGGTATTTCTTCACCTTTTAAGCCATGGGGGTATCCGCTTCCATCCCACCTTTCATGATGGGCAAAAATACCCTTACCGATATGAAAGAGTTTCGCAGATGCACTCACTATCTTAAATCCAAGTTCCGGGTGTCTTTTTGTCCTGTACCATTCATCGGGAGTCAAGGGGCCTTTCTTCTTAAAGAGTTCGGTAACGAGTCCGGCTTTACCTATGTCATGATACTCTGCCAGCAAAACAAGGTTTTCGATATCCCTTTTATCCATATTTAAAAATTCTCCCAATTGCCTGCACATGGCCACCAACCTGTCATAGTGGTCCCTGCTTTCATATGGATTATTGTAGAGATTGTTCTTGATTGAGTTTATCATAAGGTCATAATCCCTTTCACTGTTGGCTATTTTATTGGCATACATCCTGTCTTCAGCCAAATTGAAAAGTTTGCTGAATCCATTGTAATCCTCCTCGTATGTTGTGGCACAACCCAGGGCTACAAGGGGTTTGATGGGATCTTCCTTTGCATCAAGAGCCGCCTTTTGAATGTTTTCCAAAATATTGACGGCTTCTTCCTCAGTGGTCGAAGGCATCAATATTACTATCTCATCTCCCCCTATCCTGCAGGCAACATGATTGTCCTTGATATTTTCTCTTATTATGTCTGACACCCTGATTAACACCTGGTCTCCTACTTCGTGACCAAATATATCATTGGTAATCTTGAGACTGTTTAAGTCGGCAAGAAGAATCGAAAAGGGCAGGTTGTTTTCAGTTTTTAATTTTTCTAAAATTTCAGCCATATAGGTCCTGTTGTAGAGTCCTGTCAGCTTATCCCGGTATGTCTTGCACATGAGCTCTTTTTTTGATTTTTCTATCTCCCTGGTTTTTTCTTCCACGGCTGATTTTAAACTGGCATTCCATGCCAGTATAACAATTATAATTGCTAACAAGAGCAAAACAAAAGCTAAAATACCTATCCAAAAATATGTTTTATGAAACAGGCTTTCCTGTTGAAGACCCATCCATTTTTGCTCTATTTCCTTTTTCTCCTGCTTTGTGATCTGGGCTAAGCCTTTATTGAAGATTTCACATAAGATAGGCCAATCGTTTCTGACCGCTATAGACAGGCTGGACTCATAGGGGGTTTCAACATTTATAATAAGATTTGAAATATTGTCCCTTTCAATGACTGCCGTTGCACTCATTATCTCCACAATCATGGCATCGGCTTCACCAAAGGCCACCATCCTTATACCGTCACTGGGAGACTTGACTGTTCTGTATTCAAGCCTCGGGAATTCTTCATTCAAGAATTCAATAATATCAAAACCTTCGACTACCAATATATCCATACTGGCATTGGAAAGCTTCTCAAATGTCAGCTTTTCAGAAAAGTTTTTTCGAGTAATAATTACGTTGGGGTTATCTATGTAGGGTAGGGTAAATTCAAAATACTGGCTTCTCTGTGGAGTTTTTGTTGCAGCCGTTATTCCCGTCAACTCCCTATTCAGAGCCGCCTTCATAAGCTCATCAAAATTATCAAACTGGACCATTTGAATATCTATGCCAAGCTTCTTTTCCAACAAATTAAAATAATCCGCTGAAATACCTGCATATTGTCCGTTTTCCAAGAATTCCACCGGAGGATAATCTGTTGTATAACCGATTTTAATTTGGCCCTTGTGCTCATCAAGCCATGCTTTTTCTTCATCGGTAAGAAAAATATCATTATTTTCTTCATTTTGGGTATTCAGTAAAATAACTATACTTATTATGCCTATAATGATTAATAATAACAATACTGGAATGTAATTTTTGGATTTTAGAATTTTAATTCCTTCTTTCCCCTCTGATGGCCCATGGGGCCTAAAAGTCAAGTTTTTAAAAAGCTTGTTTAATATGTCTGTTAGAATTTTATTTTATCATTTTTTTAGTAAATAGTCAACAAAGCATAGCAGTTGCAGCAATTAATTAAACCTTTTTTATTATTAAACCTTGATTTGTGTCGAAACATCCATTTATCATGATATAAATTGACATATGGTTGACTATCTTGAATTTATAAGGTAGAATACACTTAGGCAAAAAATTTTAATGGAGGTTACAATGGAAAAATTAATTATTACTGCTTGCCTTACGGGAGCAGAAGTTACAAGAGAACAACAACCCAATCTGCCTCTTACACCGGATGAAATCGCCCAGGCTGCCTATGAATGCTACCTGGCAGGGGCATCCATGGTGCATGTACATGCCAGGGATGAAGAGGGTAAACCTACCCAGGACTATAAGTACTACAAGGCAATCAAAGAAAAAATCGAAGCAAAATGCAACATCATTTTCCAGCCCTCCACGGGAGGAGCAACCTGGCACACGCCTGAGCAAAGAATGCAACCCATAGAATTAAAGCCTGAAATGGCAACACTCAGCATGGGAACATGCAACTTTGGCAGCGATGTTTTCATGAATACCGAAGATACCATCAAAATATTTGCTAAACGTATGTATGAACTTGGGGTTAAGCCTGAGTTGGAATGCTTTGAAAAGGGTATGGTTGACAATGCCATAAGGATGCTTAAGCAAGGCATACTTAAGGCCCCCCTGCACTTTGACTTTGTGCTTGGAGTACCGGGAGCCATGGGGGCTGAACTGAGAGACTTGTTGTACATGGTGGAATCAATACCTGCAGGCTCAACATGGACTGCTGCCGCAGTAGGAAGATTCCAGCTGCCCATAAACATGGCTGCAATAATGTTGGGCGGCCATGTAAGGACAGGATTTGAAGACAATATTTACTACAGGAAGGGCGAACTTGCCAAATCAAACGCTCAATTGGTAGAAAGAATAGCAAACCTGTCGAGGGAATTCGGCCGTGAGGTTGCAACACCTGACGAAGCACGTGTAATACTTGGACTTAAATAAAATTTCCAAAAGTAATTAAGAGAACGGAAATCCGTTCTCTTTTTTGTTCTTATTTATATACCGGTAACCTTGGAAAGGTTAAAACATATATTAATTTAGTATGTTTAAAGGGGAAGTGTTATGGACAAATCAAATGTTGATTACCCTCATGATAATTTAATCAAAAAGAAGACACATAATGTCTGCAAGGCCCTTATTACACGCATAATCAGTCTGCCGCCGAAACAATTTGTTCTTTTATCAACCTTACTGGGCATCATACTGATAGATGAAATGGATGCAAAAGACCAGCTCATCCTCGGGAAGTTTATCAATAATATAAGCAATACCATATTTACGGCAGCTGCCCAGGAACAAATCCTTAAGAGAGAAGATTAATCAAATTCAATTTGCCATTCACATCATTCCATTGCCAAATCCACTAATTTTACTATCAAGTCCTTGTATTCAATGCCTATTTTTTTGAGCATGGAAGGATACCTGCTTAAGCCTGTAAGGCCTGGGATTGTATTTACTTCATTTAAATAAATTTCATTCTGGGGAGTTAAAAACATATCTATCCTGGAAAGTCCCCTGCAGCCCAATGCCTTGTAGACCTTTGCCGCAATTTCCTTTGCCTGGGCTTTAAGGTCATCGCTTATTCGGGCAGGACAATGGATTTTTGAATTACGCTGGGAATACTTTTCCTCATAATCAAAAAAGTCATTCTTGGTGTCTATTTCATCAACCTCACCAATTACAAGGTCATCGTTCCCAACGACGGCACAACCGATTTCAAAGCCTTCTATATTTGATTCCAAAATAATTTTTCTGTCATGTTCAAAGGCTTCCATAAGACCCTTTTCAAATTCATCATAGCTTCTTACCTTGCTTATACCGATGGAAGAACCGCTGTTGGCAGGCTTAATGAAAATGGGTAGGGACAGTTTTTTAACGGTTTCCTCATATAAGTCTTTTATGTTCAAGCCCTTATGTTTTACCGCTGTCATATAAGGAGCAGTTTTAATTCCTGACATCTCGCATATCATGTGGGTGTATTCCTTGTCCATGGCCAGGGCGGAAGAAGTCATGTCGCAGCCTACATATGGAATACCTGCCATCTGGCACATACCCTGAATTGTGCCGTCTTCTCCGTTTCTTCCGTGAAGAACGGGAAAAATACAGTCGATTTCAATCTTCTCATAGGTATTGTCGCTTTCATTCAGCTTAATTAAGCCTTTAAATTCCCCCATGCTCAAGAGGACGGGACTCAAGGGACCTTCGTGCCAGGTATCATCATTTATTTTATCCGTGCTTCCTTCGTAATGAAGCCACTTGCCTTCCCTTGTGATTCCGATCAGGGTCACTTCATACAAATCCTTGGGAACATTGTCGATTATTGCCGCTGCTGAATGAAGTGAAACGGGGTATTCAGTGGATTTACCCCCAAACAATATTGCCAACCTTGTTTTATTCATTTCCCCACTCCTTTAATTTATTTGCTATATATTCAAGTTTTAAAAACCTTGAGCCTTTAACCAAAATTGTGCAGTCCTCAGTAAGGTATTTCTTCAAATATGTGGCTGCTTCTTCTTTTGTATCAAATTCCACTATATTTTTTATATTTGTATTTTCCCTGGCCCCCCTGGCTATAAACTTGGCTTCCTGGCCAATGGTAACCAGCTCATCGATATGATGGGGGTATAAATCCCTGCCTACCTGGTAGTGGACATCATGGCTCATTTCCCTGTAGCCCAGCATGTCCCCCAAGACGGCAATCTTCTTTTTTGAATCGAATAAATCAAAAATATCCAAAGCTGCACTGATGCTTACGGGATTAGATTTATAACAGTCATTTAATATATTGCAACTGTTTATTTTTATAACTTCATTCCTTAGACCTGTTTTTTCAATTTTTAACAGTCCTGGCCGGATTTCTTCCGGCCCCATTCCCAATTCCTTAGCGGCCAGAATTGCCGCCATGGCATTTAAAGCCTGGTGCTTGCCTAAAATATCTATATGGAGCTCATCAAGGCTTTCATCGCTCACTTTGATTGTTATGCCTTTTAAATCCTGCCTGAAGTCCTTCAGCCACAGGGTATTGTTTCTGTTCAAACCAAAGGTCTGCCTTCGTATACTTTCTTTAATCCTGGTATTTCTCACGGTTTCTTGAATCAAAGGGTCATCACCGTAATATATTAATAAACCGCCGTCTTTAATCCCTTTGGCTATTTCAAGCTTGGCCCCGGCTATTTCTTCAATGGAAGCAAAATTGTCTATGTGGACTAAACCTACACTGGTTATAATTGCTATATCCGGCTGGACCAAATCCGTCAAAAACTCGATATCCCCCTTCCTTTCCATACCCATTTCTATTACGGCAGCCTGGCAATCATCATCCAGGGAAAGAAGGGTAAAGGGCACACCAATTTCCGTATTGTAGTTTCCAAGGGTTTTTTGTGTTTTATACTTTTGAGACAGTATGGCGGCAGTGATATCCTTTGTGGATGTTTTTCCGTTGCTGCCCGTAACCCCCACTATTTTGACATTCAGTTTGTTTCTGTAATAACGGGAAAGATCCTGGAGGGCTTTTACCGTATCTTCAACTAAAATAAGGGCTATATCCTCAGGAGGGTTTGGCTCGTCTTTATTCCACAAGCTTGCAATTGCCCCCTTTTTGATGGCATCCTGGACAAAAGAGTGACCGTTGACGGTCATTCCCTTTATTGGTACGAAAAGATTGTTCTCTTTAACATTTCTTGAGTCAATGCTCACACCTTCTATTAGCTTGTCCCAATGACAGGTTCCAATGCAAGGGGCATTTAAAATGTCGGCTGCTTCTTCTATTTTAATCTTTATCATTCTTAGACCCTTTCAAAATTAGTTTATAACTAATTATATTGCATATGGCTTTATTCTGCAAGAAACAAAAACTAAACAAAATAACTTCCCATAAGAAAAGGGACAATCTTTACCCCTTGGAAAGAATGTCCCTGGTTTTTATTTATATTGGTTTTTCCTGTCTAGGGCCTCCTCCCTGATTTCTTCACGCATACCCTTCAAGGCCTGGGCCCGCCTTTTGTTTTTTTCTTCCAGCTCTCGTTTTTGTTTTTCGTCTTCGGCTAGTTTGATTGCATCCTCCGTTTCCCTGTAATTTTTTATGGTATTGTCAATATTGAACTGAATTCTTTCTACATTGTCTCTTCTGTCGTCAGGTTTTGCTTTATTATCCATATTGTCTCCTTAAGTGAAGTTTATTTTTATTATTTCAAAAAATAAGCTTCCTATACAAAAAAGACAGGCGAACCTGTCTTTTTGTTTTGCTTTATTATTAATACTTCATTTCAGCCATTCTTACATAGCTTTCATATCTTTCCCTGGCATCTTTTTCAGCCTTGACATACAGTTCTTCAGCAATTTCCGGGAAGGTAGTCTTCAATGATGCATATCTTACTTCGCCTTCAAGGAATTCTCTGAATGATGCCGTTGGTGCCTTGGAATCCAATACGAACGGATTCTTTCCTTCTTCCTTGAGAAGCGGATTGTACCTGTACAGATGCCAGTATCCTGCTTCAACGGCTAATTTTTCTCTTTCAACTGTCTTGCCCATTCCGGCTTTAATTCCATGGTTGATACATGGTGCATAAGCTATAATCAGTGATGGTCCCGGATAGCTTTCTGCTTCCTGTACTGCTTTCAGGAACTGATTCATGTTTGCCCCGATTGCAACCTGGGCTACATATACATAGCCATAAGTTGCCGCTATCAATCCAAGGTCTTTCTTCTTTACTCTCTTACCTGCTGCAGCAAATTTTGCCACTGATGCGGTAGGAGTTGCCTTTGATGACTGACCGCCTGTATTGGAGTAAACTTCGGTATCAAGTACCAGTACATTCACATCTTCTCCGGATGCCAGTACATGGTCCAGTCCGCCATATCCTATATCGTATGCCCATCCGTCACCGCCGATTATCCATTGTGACTTCTTAACCAGGTAATCTTTCTTGTCTAAAATGTTCTTGATTGCCTGAGCACATTCATCACATGGTTCATATCCTTCAAGAACTTCAAGAACCTTGGCGCTGGCTGCCTTTGATCCTTCGCCTGATTCTCTGTTTGCGATCCATTCTTGTATTGCTTCTTTCAATTCAGGCTTAATGTTCTTTTCCAACAGCTCTTCCATTGACAACTGGATGCCGTCTCTGATTTGTCTTACGGCTGTTGCCATTCCGTATCCGTACTCAGCATTGTCTTCAAATAAGGAGTTTGCCCATGAAGGTCCTTTCCCCTTAGAATCTTTTGTATATGGAGTTGAAGGTGCGGAGGCTCCCCAAATTGATGAACAGCCTGTTGCGTTTGCAATCATCATCCTGTCGCCAAAGAGCTGAGTGATGGTCTTAATGTATGCAGTTTCACCGCAGCCTGCACATGCTCCTGAGAATTCAAGGTATGGTTTGCAGAACTGGCTGCCTTTTACTGTTCCTTTATCCATCAAATTATCTTTTATTGTAACTTTTTCTGTTGCATATCTCCAGTTTGGAACTTCTTTATCAACTTCTTCAGCAATGGGAACCATTACCAAAGCCTTGTTGCCTTTCTTGCCCGGGCAGATATCTGCACAGTTTCCGCAACCGGTGCAATCAAGGGTGCTTATTTGAATTCTGTATTCCAGTCCTTCCAAGCCCTTGCCTACAGCTTTTACAGTTACAAAATCTTCCGGTGCATTTACTTTTTCATTTGCATCCAGAAGGGTAGGTCTTATAACGGCATGTGGACATATGAATGAACACTGATTACATTGTATGCAGTTTTCAGGAATCCATCTTGGAACAGTTACGGCAATTCCTCTCTTTTCATATGCAGCTGTTCCGGGCGGGAAGGTACCGTCTTCTCTGTCTACAAATGTGCTTACCGGCAGCTTATCTCCTTGCTGCTTGTTCATGACATCCGCAACATTCTTAACAAAGTCAGGTTTCTCATCTTCGGTATAAACTTCTGCCAAGCCGCCCTTTACTTTATTGTCATCAACGGCATATTTCCATTCTTCCGGTATATCTATCTTTACAAGATCCGTAATACCTTTATCAACTGCGGCTTTATTCATTTGAACAACTAGATCGCCTTTTCTGCCGTAGGATTCTTCAATGGCTTCATACAAGTATTTAACCGCATCATCTATAGGAATAACATTTGCTAATTTAAAGAATGCCGACTGGATTATCATGTTTGTCTTGTTGCCCAGTCCTAAATCTCTGGCTATCTGGGTTGCATTGATAGTATAGAAGTTGATGTTATTTTCAGCCATGTATCTCTTGTATTTGGCAGGTAGGTATTTATCCAGTTCTTCCTTTGACCAGATGGTATTCAAGAGGAAGGTACCGCCTTTTTTCAATCCTTCAAGCACATCGTATTTATCCACATATGACTGCTGTGAAAGTGAAACAAAGTCTGCTTCATCTATCAAATAAGTTGACCTGATGGGGAATTTACCGAATCTCAGGTGAGATACCGTAACACCGCCTGATTTCTTGGAGTCATATGAGAAATAACCCTGTGCATACATGTCTGTGTTGTCACCTATGATCTTTATGGCATCCTTATTGGCGCCAACTGTTCCGTCAGACCCAAGTCCCCAGAATTTACATCTAACGGTACCGGGAGCTGATACGTTTATAACTTCAGGAATTTCCAAAGATTTGAATGTTACGTCATCAACGATGCCTATTGTAAAGCCGTCCTTTGGTTCATCAGCTTTAAGGTTGTTAAATACGGCAAATATTTGTGCAGGAGTCGTGTCTTTTGAACCCAGACCATATCTTCCACCAACGATCAGAGGTGCATTTTCCTTGTTGTAGAACATTGCTTTTACATCCAGGTACAAGGGTTCACCAACCGAACCGGGCTCCTTGGTCCTGTCTAATACTGCTATTTTTTTAACAGTCTTGGGCATAACATCAAAGAAATATTTTTCCGAGAAAGGCCTGTACAAATGAACTATTACTATACCAACTTTTTCTCCCTTTGCATTCAGGTAATCTATAACTTCTTTTGCTGTTTCCGTTACAGAGCCGATGGCAACTATTATGCGGTCTGCGTCTTCTGCACCGTAGTATACAAAGGGTTTGTATTCTCTTCCCGTAAGCTTGCTTATTTCCTTCATGTAATCATTTACTATATCGGGAACAGCTTCATAATATTTGTTTGAAGCTTCCTTAGCCTGGAAGAAAATATCAGGATTTTGAGCAGTTCCTCTTGTAACGGGATGTTCCGGATTCAATGATCTCTTTCTGAATTCATTGACAGCATCCATGTCAACCAGCTTAGCCAAGTCTGCATAGTCCAGTACTTCTATTTTTTGAATTTCATGGGATGTTCTGAATCCATCGAAGAAGTTGAGGAATGGTACTCTGGATTTGATAGCTGCAAGGTGGGCTACTGCAGAAATATCCATTACTTCCTGAACGCTTCCTGAAGCTAACATTGCAAAACCTGTTTGTCTTGCAGCCATTACGTCCGAATGATCTCCGAATATTGACAGAGCATGACCTGCAACTGCTCTTGCGGTAACATGGAATACTCCAGGCAATAATTCTCCTGCAATTTTGTACATGTTAGGAATCATTAGCAAGAGTCCCTGAGAAGCTGTGAAAGTTGATGTAAGTGCTCCTGCCTGTAAGGAACCATGAACAGCACCTGCAGCACCGGCTTCTGATTCAAGCTCGGTTACTCTTACCGTCTGTCCAAAAATGTTCTTCTGACCATGTGCCGCCCATTCGTCAATATGCTCAGGCATAGGTGATGAAGGTGTTATGGGGAAAATAGCTGCTACTTCGGTAAAGGCATATGCTATGTACGCTGCAGCGGTATTTCCGTCCATAGATTTCATGACTTTTGACATTTGTATATCCTCCTATATATTATAATTGTAACCATGAATATTGATTATGACCAATACTCATTAAATTATACCGTATATGGATTTTTATTGCAACAAGAAAAATAGGTCACTGTTTTTGAATCAGGTTCCTGAATTTCTTGTTGTAGCTTTCAAGGGGGTTGAAACCTAAGAGTTTCTGCCTGTAATTCTTGGCAGCTATCTCAATGATGGCTGAAGTGTTTCTTCCGGGCCTTACGGGAATGATTACCTTAGGTACCTTGATGCCCAATATTTCCGTATATTCTTCGTCCTTGCCAATTCTGTCATACTCCTTATTGTCATCCCATTCTTCCAAATCAACCACCAATTCTATGAACTGCTCTATCCTTATGGAGCCTACCCCAAATAAATGCTGAATATCAAGTATGCCTATACCCCTTATTTCCATCAGGTGGCGGGTTAGCTCGGGACATGTTGCCTTCAGGCCCCCCTCAACCTTTTTGATAATTACCGCATCGTCGGCAACAAGCCTGTGGCCTCTGTTTATCAGTTCCAGGGCTGTTTCGCTTTTCCCGATGCTGCTTTTACCCCTTATGAATACTCCCACCCCGAAAACTTCCAGACAAACCCCGTGCAGGGTCGTTTCTTCAGCCAATTCCTCTTCCAGGAAGTTGATCATTATGTTTACTAATTTGTCTGTTCTCTGGTTTGATTTAAAAACCGGTCTTTTGTATTTTTTTGCATAATGAATAATGATGTCATCAACTTCCATTTCATTGGCTACAATCAAAGCCGGTATGGGAAAGCTGAAAAATTTATCCAATCTTTCATTTTTTACTTTTTCATCCAGGGTCCTTAAGTACAGGGTTTCCGCCTTTCCCATCACCTGAACCCGCTCGAAGGAAAACCATTCAAAATATCCCGCCATTTGAAGACCCGGTCTGACTATATCGGGTGTATATATTCTGGATTGAACATCTTCCGGATAATAAACCGGCTCTATTTCCGTATAAGCGACTAAATCTTCAAGCTTTACATACTGCATAGCCTACCATCCCTCTATATATTAAGTAATCATGAACTTATGCTTCTAGCTTTTTTTCTTGTGAAAATAATTGTATACCGCCTCTGCTGCCTTGGTGTTCATGCCGGACACAGTGGAAAGTTCTTCCACACTTTTGGTCTTTATATTTTCAACAGACCCGAATTCTTTTAATAGGTTTATTTTTCTTTTTTCTCCTATGAGTTCAATATTGTCCAACTCCGATTTAAACAGGGTCTTGTCTCTTAAATTCCTGTGATAATCAATGGCAAACCGGTGAGCTTCTTCCTGAATCCTGTAAATCAACTGGTAAACCGGATCTGTTTTCTTGAGCTCAATTTCCTCGTTTTCAAATATCAGGCCCCTCGTCGTGTGCTTTTCATCTTTAATCATACCGCACACCGGAATTCTTAAGCCAAAACTTCTTACCACTTCTTCCCCTATCTTAGTCTGGCCTCTTCCTCCGTCAATTAAAATCAAGTCCGGCATTTTATGGAAACCCTCTTTTTCTTCGCTTAAACCCCTGTTTATTCTTCTTTCCAGCACTTCTTCCATGCTTTTATAATCGTTTGGCCCCTCCACGGTTTTTATTCTGAAACGCCTGTAATTGCTTTTACTGGGTATTCCTCTTTCAAACACGACCATGGAGCCTACGGATTGGACCCCTTGTATGTTTGAAATATCATAAGCTTCAATTCTTTCGGGAATTTTGTCCAACCCCAGTAAGTCCTTAAGACCTTCAAGAGCCTTCATGCTTTCTTCAATGTTTTTCCTGATCCTTTGGCTTCCCTTTTCCAGTATCTCAAGAGCATTTTTCTTAGTCATTTTAATAAGCATGCTCTTTTCTCCCTTAAGGGGCACTTTTATGGTCACCTTGTTTCCTCTTTTTTGGGATAAGAGTTTCTCGAAGACCTCCATATCCTCAATTTGGGTTTCAATGTATATTTCTTTGGGTATGTATACCGTGCCGGTGTAGAATTGAGTCAAAAATGAACTGATTATTTGCTCTCTTGTTTCATTTTCGATATTAGTGAGCAAATAATGCTCGCTGCCTGTAATTTTGCCGTTTCTTATGAAGAAAATCTGTATGCAGGCCTCGTTGATACCAATTGCACTGCCGATAACATCCTGGTCGATGCCGGCTGCGGATGCTATCTTTTGTTTTTGGGAGATGACTTCAAGGGCTTTAATCCTGTCCCTGTATTTGGCAGCTTCTTCGTAGTCCATATTTTCGGAAGCCTTGAGCATTTTTTCGGTTAAGGACTTGATAATATCTTCGCCGCCCGTCAAAAACTCGGCCGCCTTTCTAACTTCTTCCCTGTATTCCTCCATGTCAACGTTTCCCATGCATGGGGCAGTACACCTGTTTATATGATAATACATGCAGGGTCTTTGACATTTCCTGGTGCCGTCAAGCTTTAAAGAACATTTCCTGAGTTTGAACAAGTCTCCTATGATGTCTATTATTTCATTTACCGCATAGGCACTGGGATAGGGCCCGAAATATTTTGCCCCGTCTCTTTTTACTTCTCTTACCTTGTAAATCCTTGGGTATTTTTCCTGAACGGATATTTTAATATATGGGTATTGTTTGTCGTCTCTTAAAAGGGTATTGTATTTAGGCCTGTATTTTTTTATGTAATTTGCTTCCAGTATCAGGGCTTCAACTTCATTATCCGTAATTATATACTCGAATTCAGAAATATTTTTTATCATAGCCTGAATTTTCGGTATATGATTTTTGGATTGAAAGTATTGTCTCACTCTTTTTTTTAAGTTTTTAGCCTTACCCACATAGATGATTTCCCCGAAGGCATTTTTCATCAGGTAAACACCGGGGCTATCGGGCAGCGCCTTCAATTCTTCCTGTATATCAAACATATTAACTCCTGCCGGTCATCAGTATTATTATACCACTTTTGCCTGATTTCTAACATTAATATTACATTAATTTTGCAGCTTCCTCATCGATAATCAAGGTTACGTCATCATGGAGCTGCAATATGGAGGCAGGAACCCGGGGGGTTATTTTTCCTTTTACTGTTTTAAATATTGCTTCTGCCTTTGAACTGCCCGTTGCCAGCAATACTATTTTCTTAGCTGACAGAATTGTTTTGATGCCCATGGTAATGGCAGTTTTAGGTACCTTTTCAATATCATCAAAAAATCTTTTATTGGCATTGATGGTATTCTCTGTAAGCCTTACTATATGGGTGTAAGGCTCAAAACAATCACCGGGCTCATTAAAACCAATGTGACCGTTCTGGCCTATTCCAAGAAAGATTATGTCCATCCGACCTCTTGTTTTTAAAAGCTCTTCATAATTCCTGCACTCTTGTTCCAAATCCGGGGCAACTCCGTTTGGAATGTGTATATTTTCTTCTTTTATATCTATATGAGAAAATAAATTTTCATCCATGAAATAGCGGTAACTGTTTACATTGGTCCTGTCCAGACCTACATATTCGTCAAGATTAAATGTCCGTACCTTTTGAAATGAAATCCTGCCCTTGTAGTTATCGATAACTTCCTTATACATCCCTAAAGGGGTTGATCCTGTTGGAAGACCTATTATGGCATCTTCTTTCATTTCAACCGTCTTCATTAAATAAGCTGCAGCCAAGCGGCTTACTTCCTGATAATTGTTTTTAATTATTACTTCCATCTCTCAAACTATACCTCTTAATTGAATTTTGGTAATATTTTAAACAATCTTACCTTTACAAGTATTATAGCAAAGAATGTTTGCCAAAACAATCACAATATCCGACAATAAATTAAAGAGTCCCGGGTTTTACACCACGGGACTGATTAAGACTTAAATTTTACCTTATGGGGCAAATTCCATTGTCACAGCCGTCACTTCCCACATCCAGGACTTCTTCCTGAACCTCATACTTGCTTAAAAGGGACGGAATAAAAGGTTTCATTTCTTTTACTCTTCTGTTGTATTCTTCTTCGGTTATGGCTTCATAGGGCATGAGCTGGTAGAAGCTGTCATCCAATGAAATAAAGGTAATTGCAACGATATCATCCCAATTATCCCATACCCACTGCTCAACTTCATCCCATTCATGTTCCCTTACATGAACCGTAATGGAGCAGTTGTGCTGAACGTAATTTTCCATGAAGAGTTTATAGTTTTCCAGCTGCTCAATTGCCGTTACATCATACTTGGTCTTTCCTGCAGGAGCCTTCTGAGGAAACTCAATAACCTTTGTTGTACATGTTTTAATATCCTGGCCTACTTCCGGATATATGGGATAGTCTAATTCTTCACAAACCTTAACCAAGGGGTCGTGGCTGTTTATTCTTATTCTTCTTATGAAATAAGGAGCATGTGAATAATGAATGCCGCTGGAAACTCCCGGAAGCTGTGACAAGGTACCTTCAGGCTTGATGGTGGTAACCAGGAGAGGCGGTTTTTCACCGATTTCTGCGGCATATCTTTCCGCTTCATTGTAGGCTGCATCCCTTAATTTTCTTAATAAGGCTGCCTGCTGGTCCCTGGTCAGGCCTACGGCATTAACCATGTCCTGCCATCCGGTGAGGGAGCATCCTGTCAGCTTATCCCTTTGCTGCACCCTGTCCCACTGAGACAGTTCAAGCTCCACACAGGTCATCCTGTAAGCCGCCCTGGCTGACAGGCGCTGGGCTCTTAAGAGTCCCTGTTCATCCAGTTTTCCGTTCTTATCCACAAAGGCATAAACATTAACGGTTGTCAAATTGCAAAGTCCCTTATTATCAAGGAGTATTTCACCGCAGGGATTAACCCCGTTCATATTGGGCCTTCTTTTTCTGCCCGCTTCTTCATTAACCCATCCCGGCTCCCCGGAATAGCGCATTTGCTCGATTTGCCACTTCAACTGCTCACGGGTGGGTTTCTTCCTGTAATAAATGGAATTGTTGCTCATTGAGCGGTGAATGATGTCCTTATCCACAATCCACTGGCCGTCTATCTGCTTATAGAGCTTGCTTTTTGCTTCGATACAGTCCGTGTCGTCATAGTCGATAAGCATGATTTCTGCCGTCCTCCTGACACCGCCGACCACAACATTCTCCCCGATTATGTTTGCAATGTCTAGACAATCGATGGGTTTCAGCTTAAACCTGTCCTTGCCTTCAATGGCCCCTCGCTTTTTAATAACCATGTCTATCTTTGTAAACATATTTTTCATGCTTGAGTGGCCGCTGGCAGTTCCTCCGAAAGTCTTTAATACTTCTCCCTTGGGTCTTACATTGTTGTAATTTATTATTATTGTATTAATATTCCTGTATTCGCTTGAAGTTATAAAGCTGAAGAAATAGTCAAGGGATTGGACCCATCCTTCCTTGCTGTCGCCCACGGTTATTCTTACCGAGTTGTTGTGGCTGAACTCCACGCTTGTATTATCTTCCCTCCTGGATTTTTCCACAGGGGTGTAGTCTTCATGAATTATTTTATAATTACCCCTCACCTTGGGAAGCTGCTCTATGTCGCTTTTTAATATCCTTACGCCCACTCCCGAGCCTATCATCAGAAGATAGAACAAATCCCTGAACGCATGGAAATCATTGATTATTTCAAATGCACAGTTAAAGTTGGCCATGGGATAGTTGTATGAAACGGGTGTTCCCCCCACCCAAAATGTCCTGCCGGATAAAAACTGCCTTAAGTTGAATATGTTATCATACAGTTCTTCTGCTTCTTCTCTTTTTGTAGGCACTAAGCTGCAGTTGTATTCAACGGCCCTTCTTACCGTTTCCCACCAGTATTCTCTCCTTCTTTCCTCCGGAAGCCACCTTGAATAGGTCCTGTAGTAAACAAAGTTTCCCAGCTGATTCATGGGTGAACCAATATGTTTGTATTTGCTGATGAATTCTTCGCTGAGAAGCTTGCTATCCCTTCTTTTCCTGGAATCTCGGGACTTGTCCCTCTCATACCTGTATAATATGTATTTCTTGGCAACATCCTTTCTGACGCTGTCCATGAGATAATTTTCAACCAGATCCTGGACCGTTTCAACAGCTACGGGGAAGTTTTTATCTGAAAGCTCTTTTTCAATTTTTAAGCTTATTTCTTTGGCTAATTCCTCATCAACGCCATCCTTTGTTTCCTTCATTGCCTTAATAATGGCGCTGGTAATTTTATCACCATCGAAATCAACGATATTACCGGTTCTTTTTAATATCCTAATCATATCCCTTTTCTCCCTGTGTTATTTTATGTTGTACTACATATTGTAGCAGTAACCATAAAACATGTCAATAAAATACTATATATAGTAATTATTGCCAGCGAACACAGGATATCATTGAAATAACATGACTTTGAAAAAGTTATCATAATTTGTCGTAAGAGACAAAAATATTTTCTGGTTCAAATTTCAATGAATTCTTTATTTCTTAATAAATCTTAATATCTTTTGGCAATATATTAAAAATTTATTATTATTTGATAATTGCTATAAAAAAATATCCCCTTATCAAATTGATAAACTCCGCAACCAATGCATAATAAAGACTTTCCATCCAATAAAAAATTTGCGGTTTATAGTTGCCCGCAAATTTTTTATTGTGTACAAAGAAACTGCTAACACCAATCTCTGTTTGGATCGGTGGAGAAATCTTTTTATTCGTTCATTAAATAATCATATGCATATTGAGCGTGTAAAGCAACCCCATATACCAGCATATCCTCATCAATATCAAACATTGGGTGATGGTTCGAATAGCAGGTATCTTTTTCCTTATTTGCAGTTCCCACAATTACAAATGTCCCCGGAACTTTCTCCAAATATTCGGAAAAATCTTCGGAACCTGGCATTTTTGCCATTTCCATAACGGCATCCTCAGACATGATTTTTTCTATTGCTTTCCTTGCCCTTTCCGTAGATTCTTCGTTGTTAATGGTTGGAGCTGTCAAATTTATATATTCAAATTCTGCTTCAGCCCTATAACTTGCGGCTGTTGATTTTACTATCCTTTCCATCATGGATGGGAGCTGGTCTCTTATTTCATAACTGAAACATCTGGTTGTTCCTTCCATTACAGCTTCATCAGCTATTACATTAAATCTGGTTCCGGCAACTAATTTGCCCACGCTCACAACAACACTTTCCATAGGGGATGTTTCCCTGCTCACTATTGTTTGCAAATTCATTACAATGGCAGCTGCAGCCACAAGAGCATCTATCCCTAAGTTAGGCATGGAACCGTGTCCCCCCACGCCTTTAACCTTTATTCTGAACATATCGCAGGATGCCATTCGGGGTCCCGCTCCTATAGCAATTTTACCGCTGGGAATATTACCCATAACATGCATTCCAAATACCTCGTCAACACCTTCCAGGGCACCTCCCTGTATTAAAGCCTTTGCCCCCTGGGCTACTTCTTCTCCGGGCTGGAACATCAGTTTAACCGTACCCTTTAAGTCATCCTTTATATCGTTTAAAACATGAGCTGCGCCTAATAGCATGGCACCATGGGCATCATGTCCGCATGCATGCATTATTCCCTCATTTTTGGATTTATAAGGGGCATTACGGGCTTCATTTACTTCAAGAGCATCAATATCTGCTCTTAAAGCAATAGTCTTACCTTCATTTTTACCTTTAATGGTTGCTACAACTCCCGTTTCGCCGATTGATTCAAAAGGAATCCCTAGCTTAGTCAATTCTTCTTTTATTCTCTTGGCAGTTCTTACTTCCTTCATACTAAGTTCAGGATACATATGAAATTCTCTTCTCATGTCCCTGGTATACTGATCATATTTTTTTGCCAGTTCTAAAATATTCATTTCTTCCTCCGTAAACATTCACTAAATTAATTTAGACATGATTCCGGCAAGTACAACAGATGCTATGGATACTGTTACAAAACCGGCGATAAGCATCTTTGGCAATATAGCATCCAGGATTATTTTACGTTCTTCCGGGGTTTTCCCGACTGCATTTGCAACCTCGTTTGAAATTATAAAGGTTCCCGGGAATCCAAACAAGGCGGTAGAGCCTATGGCTATGGACATAAATTTATCTATCCCCAAAAATTTGCCGACAACTGGTGAAAAAACGCAGAATCCGATAACTCCCAAAAGCAAAGTACCTATAATTGGAAGTATTAATGATAATAGCATTTCCGGTGTAGCACTGGAAAGATTTGAAAAAACAACTGTCAGCAGGCATATCATTACAAAGCCGTGAGAATTTGCAGCAGTCATGGAATCCTTGTCAAGAAAACCTATTTCTCTTGCAATTACACCAAATATTAAACAGATGATCAATGAATTAACTGCCCCGTTAGTCAGCCCGGATACTTTAACCGCTAAATATGATACAAATGCTACCTTAAGCAATAATATGGAGCTGGTTTGAATTTCCTTTCTCAAGGGAGGAAAGATTCGTTTTTTGGGCTCGTCCACTGTTTCTTCTGTCTTTTCTTCCAAAACTTCACCTTTATTCAGTTCCAATACGCGTCTTGCCTCTTTTTTGAGACAAAAAGATGCAATAGGTGTTCCGAAAAAAGTTTGTGTTACAAGAAGCAAGGTTGCAAACACCGCAATTGATTCGAGCCCCTTTGCTTTTGCAGCTTCACTTACTATAAGAGCTGCAACCACTCCACCGGAAATGGGAGGCGCTGCTGCTGCTGCCATTGCCTTACCAAATATTGGTGTTCCCACAAGGTAAACAAGAATACCTATTCCGAAAACTGCTGCCAGGGCAATTAGCACGGTTTTCCATTGTTTAGCCAACTCTTTTAAGCTAATCAAGGTTCCCATGTTGGTTAACAATAAAGGCATTGTTAATGAACCAACCATTAATAGTCCTGAATCACTAAAAATTGACGGGGGCAAACCCATCCAAAATGCCACCAAAAAAATAACCGCTGTTACAAAAAGCATTGAAAATGTAGCATTTGTTTTAAATGATACATAATCACCGATAGCAAATGCTATCAGTATAACCAGAATAGCTGTTAATCCGTTCATATTTCCTCCTTGTCTTGCCCGCCTTTAGAACAATCCAGGAAAAGTTATTTTAAATGAAATAAAATAATTGCATCCAATTATATCTAAAATTAAAATAACATTTTTGGGTTATTGTCGATAGTTACTTTAAATTTTAAAGAAAGGCAATAACTTATTGTATATTGGATTGTTAATAAAGAATTTGGGCTTTTTTTTATTTAGAAGGAATTATAGCACAGGCATCTGGGTTTTGCAATGAAATTTTTATTGAAATTTCAACATTTTTTCTGTATGTTAAGCAACGAATACTATATACGTTTGTACGTAATTCACATTCAGATTTTTTATATAAAAAAGATTCTTCCCATATGGCACAAGGCCCAAAAATCCTGGTTTTAATCAATGCCGAAGGGAAGAATCTTACATTAATACTATTTATTGTTTTTCAGCCACTGGATTGCCGTATTTGCATAAACTGCCGAGCCCTTATAAAAAACATCTTCATTAAAATTAACTTTTGGATGATGCTGGGGATAAGGGTATCCCTCTTCCGGAGAACCTCCTCCTAATGCCATAATTAGGGAAGGAACCCTTTCGCTTATATATCCGAAATCCTCGGAGCCTGTCATTTTGCCTCCCGGGAAAGCATCCTTAAATGTGATAACATTGTTTTCCCCAAGCATTTCCTTATTAACTTTTAAAGCTAAATCGGAAAGGGCCTTATCATTAAATACAGAGGGGCACTCCATTCTAAATTCTATGGAAACTTCTGCCCTGAATACAGATGCTAAACCTTTTGATACCTCTACAACCCGGTTTCTCATAAGCTCCCTCTCATCCTTGTCAAAGGCTCTTATACTTCCTTCAAGGAATGCTGTGTCCGGAATTATATTTGCAGCATTTCCCCCATGCATCTGACCGACTGTAATTACAGCCGTGCTTGAAGGAGGAATCTCTCTTGCTATGATTTCCTGCAAACCTATTAAAATATGGGCCGCCACATTAAGGGGGTCCACTGAACTCTGAGGCATTGCTCCATGCCCCCCCTTGCCTTTTATGTCGATATGAAACATGTCCGCAGAAGCAGTTGAGTACCCGGGGTCTGACACAATCAAGGTACCGGCCTTTACGGGCATACCCGAAAATATATGAATCATAAAAGCAGCGTCTACTTTTGGTGATTCAAGAACACCTGCTTCTATCATGGCTTTTGCTCCTGACAAGCTTTCTTCGGCAGGCTGAAACAAGAGTTTTACCCAGCCTTCTATTTCATCTTCATGGGCTTTTAAAAGCCGGGCAGCTCCCAAAAGCATGGCTGCATGGGCATCATGGCCGCATGCATGCATATTTTGGGTTTTGGACTTATATTCCAGGTCATTTTCCTCCAAAATCGGCAAAGCATCCGTATCAGCCCTTAAAAGTATAGTCTTTCCCGGTTTCTTGCCGCCTGCCAATGCCACTACTCCGGCACCTTTTATTACTTGAGGCTCATATCCCATTTCCTTTAGTCTCTTAGCCACATATGCGGAAGTAACGGGCAAGTCCATCCCGAGTTCCGCATTTTGATGCAGGTACCTTCTGTCTTTAACTATAATGTCTTGCAAAGCTTTTGCTTCAGTTAATAAGTCACTCATAATTCACCTTCCCATCTGATTTATTGGGGATATCCTTCGCACCGGAGAAACTTTCCCTATTTTTGAAGTATATCCTCTTTTTTCCCAATTATATACCTTGAGGATGGGAGAGTCAAACTCCTTTTGACAATATAGGAGTACCATATCTTTAAACCTGTTTATGGTAAATTCCCCCATGTTAAAGCCCCTCATAGAGGGGCCTGATTGGTATCTGATTAATCTTTCCAGTTAATGATACTCATGGTATCCTTAAAGCAGTCATTCTTTAAGAAATCGTCCTCGTAAAATTCCGAACACATCATGGGATGCCTGCTTTCATAATATTTGCCGTACCGTATAAACCTCTTCTTGTCTTCTGCCATCTTACCCCATAAAAACCAGCTGATATTTTTGTTTTCTTGGGAGATGAACTTCAATAATTCCCGGCTGAAGTTTTCCCATATGGGTATATGGCTCCCGCTTATGCCTGCTTCTACCGACAGATAGGTATTCAGCAAAAGAACCCCCTGACTCTCCCATGATCCAAAAATTTCATTGGGAGGAAGTATTGAAAATTTTCCTTCTTTTATTTCTTTTTGAATCTCCGAAAATTTTTTTATATCCTTGTACTCCGTGATCCCATTGTAATTTTTATATAGGAGCCTTACTATGTTTTTCAGGGATACCTGCCTGAATTTCTGATTCCACGAAACCAAGTCCCCCACCTCAAAGGCCCGGCCCGTTGCCTTTCCCTTTTCGGGGTAGGGATCTTGCCCCAATATTACAACCTTTATATCATAAAGATTGCATTTCATAAACCGCAACACCTTGTCCCGTTCAGGATTAATATTGGTGCCTATTTTTTTTTCAATCCCATCTAGTTCCATAACGATTTCATCGGTTAAAAAATTATTCCATGACCAATGATAGTCTTTTGGTATTAAACTCATACTGCCACCTTATTCCATGCTTTTTTCTCATCCCTGATATTTTCTCCCGAATATACCACAAAGTATTCCGCTTGTCAAATTTGTTGTATTGCTTGTAAAAATAAAGATAATTGATACCTGTATCAATTATCTTTATTATAATAAATCAAGAGAAAAATAAGAAGCCAATATTAAATATGCTCATTTTAGCTAAAGCAATAAATAGGGATTTTCTATCATATCTACAATTTCTTTCAGGAACCTGGCCGACAAGGCGCCGTCAACCAGACTGTGATCTGTGGTTAAGCTTAAATTCATCACGGGTCTGATTGTTATTTCCTTATTTATTACTACAGCTTTATCTGCAATTTTGTTTATACCTAAAATAGCTACCTCCGGCTTATTGATAATGGGAGTAAATGAATCCATGCCAAACATGCCGATATTTGAAATCGTAAATGTTCCTCCGGTTAAATCGTCAGGATTCAATTGGTTTGTTCTGGCATTCTCAATTAGTCTTTCGGTTTTTGATGCAATTTCCATCAAAGTCATTTTTTCAATGCCTTTTACATTGGGAACCAATAGGCCTCCTTGAACATCAACTGCTATACCTAAGTTCACATTATTATGATAAATTATCTTATCATCTTCAAAGCTGGCATTTAAATCCTTGTACTTAATTAACAGTTTTGACAGTATCTTCATAATAATGTGATTGTAAGTAAGTTTTAAACCATCACGAAAATAAATTGGTTTTAATTTTTCCCGAAGGGCAATCAGCTCTGTCATATCTGCTTCCATGTTGAATGTGACCATAGGTGTTCCTGCCCAAGTTGTTTTCAACCTTTGAGCAATAATCTTTCGCATGGTGCTTGCTTCCTGAACGTCAATGCTATCTGCCGCCCCTTGTTTTTCTTCAAGTGCAAGTATATCAGATTTTCTGATTCTGGCTCCTTCATAAATATCTGCCAGGTCAATTCCTCTTTGTTCCGCCATTTTTCTTGCCGTAGGTGTTGCCTTGACCTTTGTTTCCTTATATTGCTCAACATCCCTGGCAAGAATTACTCCCTTGAAGCCGGTCGGATTAATTTTTGACAGGTCAAGATTTCTTTCATGAGCTAATTTTTTGGCATAGGGTGTTGCCAAGATATAATCGCTCTTCTTAACCGAAACTTCTTCCTTTTCAGGGGCGGTTGGAGCCTCTTCGGCAGTTTTTGGCCCATTTTCATCGTCCGGTTTTTTAGTTTGACTTATTAAGCCTGATATATCCTCATCTTCATCGCCAATTATGCCTATAAGGGATTTTACGGGTACGGTTTCACCTGCATGTACAAATATCTTTCTTAATACTCCTTTGGTATCTGCTGCAATTTTATTGGTCAGTTTATCAGTTTCGACTTCATACAGTATGTCTCCCTCATTAACACTGTCACCTTCATTAAAATACCATTTGGTTACCGTACCTTGTGTCATAGTTAAGCCTAACTTTGGCATTACCAATTCTCGAGCCATATTCACCCTCCTTTTATTTGATTACCTTCCTGATGGCTTCAGCTATCTTATTTGGCTTCATTCTATATTCATTTTCCAACGGAGGTGAAAAAGGAACCGGTGTGAAGGGGGCACCAAACCTCAGGATGGGGGCATCCAAGTATTCAATTGCTTCTTCTGCTACAAATGCCGCTATTTCAGAACCAACCCCTCCTTGTTTTACTGCCTCGTGAACTATTGCCAGCCTGTGGGTTTTCTTAACGGAATTCAGTATTGTATCCCTGTCATAAGGAACCAGGGTCCTCAGGTCAATTATTTCAGCTTCAATGCCGTCCTTCTCCAATAGTTTTTCTACTTCATAAGCCGTCTTCATACCAATTGAATACGAAATAAGAGTAATATCTTTACCTTCTTTTACTACCTTGGCCTTTCCGATAGGTACAAATACTTCCCCATCCGGAACGGGACCTGACTCACGGTATAAGATTTTATTTTCAAAATATATAACAGGGTTATCATCTCTCAATGCTGCCTTTAATAGTCCCTTTGCATCCTCAGGATTTGAAGGTGAAACTACTTTAAGGCCCGGAATATTCATAAACCATGCTTCGATACTTTGAGAATGTTGTGCTGCAGCACTTAAAGACAAACCGTCCGGAGCTCTTATAACCATGGGAACAGTTGTCTGCCCGCCAAACATATACCTGATCTTTGCCATTTGATTAAAGATTTCATCCATTGCCACACCCATAAAATCCGCAAAGTGCATGTCTGCAACCGGCCTCATTCCGGCTAAGGCAGCTCCTATACAGCTACCAACTATAGCTGTTTCCGAAATGGGAGTATCCATGATCCTGTCACCGAACTCATCGGGCAATCCTTTGAACTGGCCAAAAATCCCGCCCTGTCTGACTATATCTTCGCCAATAACAAAAATTCTTTCATCTCTTCTCATTTCTTCAGCCATTGCTTCTAATGTTGCTTGCGAAAATGTTATTTGTCTCATTTTACCCTCCTACACATACAAATCATCAAATATTTCTGACGGTTCCGGATATTCACTGTTCAGTGCAAATTCCAAAGCTTCTTTTATTTCATTTTCCACTTTGTTTTTGATTGCTTCCAAGTCGGCTTCTGTTAACAGGTTATCCTTCAGGACCTTTTGTTCAAACCTGGTTATGGGATTGTTTTCTTCATAAACTTTTTGAACTTCTTCCTTTGTCCTGTATAATTCCGGGTCACCTACAAAGTGGCCTTTTATTCTGTAAGTCTTTGCCTCCAGGAAGAATGGTCCCTTGCCTGCCTTTACATGTGCCAATGCTTCCTGAAATCCTTCATATACATCAAATACATCATTACCGTCCACAATTTTTGATGGCATACTGTACCCTGCCGCCCTGGCAGAAATATCTTCGACAGATGTTGTTGTCCTGTATGGAGTTGTGGATGCCCACTGATTGTTTTCACAAACATATATAACGGGAAGTTTCCAGGCAGATGCCAAATTCAGTGCTTCATGAAATGTACCCCTGTTAGATGCTCCGTCTCCGAAAAATACAACTGATACATTATCTCTTTTTTGTTTTTTGATGGCCAAGGCAGCTCCCGTCGCTATGGTAAAACCGCCTCCGACTACACCGTTAGCCCCAAGCATGCCTACGGAAAAATCTGCTATATGCATGGAACCACCCTTGCCTTTGCAAAAACCTGTTTTTTTTCCGAAGATTTCAGCCATGGCTCGTTTAATGTCAGCTCCCTTGGCAATTGTGTGGCCGTGCCCCCTGTGGGTGCTTTGAATATAATCTTCATTTGTCAGGCTAGCGCAAACACCTGTTGCTATTGCTTCTTCCCCTATGTATAAGTGCACAAAGCCAGGTATTTGACCGTCCAGGAAATACTTTTCAACAGTTTCTTCAAATTTTCGAATTTTTACCATGGTATAATAAAACTTCTCTAATAATTCCTTATTGTAAACTGTCATTATTTATCCTCCTTCGATTGACTAAGTCATTTTTATTCTATTTTAAATAAATAAAAACCTGTTTCTTGGTCAAATTTTCTTAAATATTTTGTATCTTTCAATTCATGTATCACAATTTCTGCTGTAGCCGCAACCTTGCTGCCCCCTTCAACCAAATGTCCCCCGAACACCCTCATATACCTGTCGCTTACAAGGATATGAACATGGACGGATTGCTCCGAATTTTCATCTTCACCTATTAGGCCTTGAGCACAGAGGAGTTCTAAAGGGCCTTCAATTATTGTGTTTTCACTGTATTTTATATTTAGCTTTTTAGTTTCATCAGGGACTGCATAAATTATGGTCAGTCGTTCAAGGCTTCCGATAATCATAGAAATATAACCATGTTTAACCTTAAATTCCTTGCATATTTCCTTGATTCCCCTTATAAGGTCTTCCCCCGGAGGTATCCTGCCGGTTATAATTCTGTTTATAGCTGTTTCTTTCGTATTTTTTATAACATCCATACTTATACCCTGTTACAATTTCATAAAATTAGGCAAGAATAATATTATTTCAGGTATGTAAGTAATCAGAAGCAGTACTACTACCGATGCAATGACAAAGGGCCCAACAGACATGGAAATTTCTTTTAAGCTCAGCTTTGATATGCCGCATGCCACGTAAAGGTTGACACCAACCGGAGGAGTTACTTGCCCTATGGCTAAGTTAACAGTCATAACCACGCCTAAGGCTATGGGATCGTAACCCAAGGCTAGAGCAACCGGGAGCATAATTGGTGTAAAAATATATAAGGCTGAATTTGCCTCAATAAAACAGCCTGCAATAAGCAATATGATATTTATGATTATGAGGAACATATACTTATTGCCTGCAACAGTCAATAAGAGATTGCTTGCCATTTGAGCAATACCCTGGGTTGTGATAAACCAAGCAAAGAAGCCGGCACAGGCTACTATAAACATTACTATGGCGGAGCCTAATGCTGAATCTACCATCAATTGATACAAATCTTTCAGTGTTATTGTTCTATATATAAACAATCCGACAAGAATCCCATAGACAGCCGCTACCGCTGCAGCTTCCGTGGGTGTAAAAAATCCTCCGTATATACCTCCCAAAATTATTACGGGCATCATAAGCCCCCAAAAAGCTTCCTTGGCAGATTGCAGCTTTTCTTTAAATGAAGCCTTTTCCTGCTGTTCTATATCCAATTTTTTTACTATTATTAAGCTTGCTATTATTAAGGCAATACCCATTAAAATTCCGGGTATTATTCCGGCGATAAATATTTTTCCGATTGAAACTCCTGAAATAGCCCCGTATACAACAAATGCAATGCTTGGAGGTATAATTATGCCAATGCTGCCTGCAGTAGCCATCAAAGCCGATGACATTCCCGCCGGATACCTGGCTTTAATCATTGCAGGAATTAAAATTACACCCAAGGCGGCAACAGTAGCAGGTCCTGAGCCCGAAATTGCAGCAAAAAAACATGATGTAACAACCCCAACTATTGCCAATCCTCCTTTTTTATGCCCTACGAATTTATTGGCCATATTTATCAGCTTCTCGGAAATTCCTGCCTTTTCCATTGTATTCCCTGCCAGTATGAAGAATGGTATCGCTAACAATGCAAATTTACCAATATTGGCATAAACCTGCATGGGGAACATATCAAGGGGAAGTCCTACGGTTATCATTGCAATTATCGATGCAACACCCAAACTTAATCCGATAGGAACATTTAATAACAATAATATTATAAAGCTTACAAACAATATTGATGAAACTGACATATTATTCCGCCTCCTTTGACTGCCTCAGTACATCGATTATCCATTGAGTGAATCTGATAAATATAAATACGCCTCCGATAGGTACGTACATTCCAAACCACCATTCAGGCCAGCCTAAGGCAGGTGTTCTCATATTCATTCTTATTTCCGATTGAACCATTGCAAATCCGTATCTGATCAAGTAATATGAAAAAAATGTCGCTACTGCCCATGTTATAATTGCAATATATTTCTGATACTTTTTCGGTAGTAAATCCGTTAATGCACTTAACCCTAAGTGCCCTCCTTTTTTGGCTACCTGGGCAGATCCAAGCAGACTTACCAAAATAAACGTTGTTGTAGTCAGCTCTTCCAGAAATGAGATCGAAAGGCCCAGAAACTTTCTTGAAATAACATTGGTAACCGTTATAAATGTCATTACTGCCAAACCAAAAGCCATAAAATAGTTTTCTATATTATTTAAAAATTTCTTCATAATGCCTCCATTTCTAAAACGTGAGATAAGAAGTCCTGCCTTAGCAGGACCCTTATCTTCATATAACTCTTAATTACCCCTGAACAAATCTATAAGTTCTTTGCCCATTATCGGCTCATATTCTTCATATACAACTTGTACTGCTTCCCTGAAAGGTTGTTTTTGTTCCTCTGTTAATGTAATAATCTCCATACCGGCATCCTGGAATATCTTTAGCTCCTCTTCAGCTACTTCCCTGTTAAGCTTTATTTGATATTCACAAGCTTCCTTTGCTGCATCCCTGAATATCTGCTGAGTTTCGGCATCAAAGCTTTCAAACCTGTCTTTATTCATGCCAAGAATGATTGCATCATACGAATAATCCCACATGGTGATATATTTTTGTACTTCATGTATTTTTGCAGCATAAATTGTATCAATAGGATTTTCATGTCCGTCTATCGTGCCTTGCTGCAATGCAGTAAATACTTCCGCAAAATTCATGGTCAAGGGGTCAGCTCCTAATGCCTTAAACAGAGAAGTATACATTTTCATTCCGGGAATTCTGATTTTCATGTTTTTAATATCTTCTAAGGACCTTACCGGTTTCTTGCCGGTTGTTAACTGCCTGAAGCCATTTTCACCAAAACCAAGACCTACAACGTTTTTCTCCAACAATAACTCATTGATTGCTTTCCCGCCTTCACCGGCCAATGCTTTGTCTATATCTTCAACAGATGAAAATAAAAACGGAAGACTAATTACTCCGAATCTTTCATCCATGATGGAATAAATTATATTGGAGTGATAAGTTAAATCAGTCGCACCTGTCATTAACATTTCTATACCCTTGCCCTGATTTCCTCCTGAAAGCTGCTCATTGGGGTATACTTTAATTTCAACCATTCCGCCTGTTCTTTCATTTACTAACTCTGCAAATTTCAGAGCACCCTTTTCCCAAGTTGAACCGCTTGCAGAAGTTACGCTCATGTTTAATGTCACCTTTTCCTTCGGTTTTTCTGCATTTGGTGTTTCGTTGCCTGCAGGTGCTGGTGCATTTTGGGTACATGCCGTCAAACCTAAAGACATTATCAGGCATATTAATAAAATTATTGGTACGATTCTTTTCATGTTTTCCTCCTAAATATAAATTTATTTTTTTTAAAAGAATAAGCATGCAATTGACATGCCAATTTGGATATGATATATGAAAACCTTTTTATTTTAATGTTTTTTATTTAATGAAATAATACTTGCCAAATAATCATTCTATATAGACCTGCTAATATTTTTAGCATGTAAATGCTCAAAATATTAGCAGTGCTTATTTTTTTAGCACTGCTATCTTCTCTTCCTATGGTACTATTATATTATATTTTTTTATTTTATTGTAAATTGTATTTCTGGTAACCTTTAAAAGGGCAGCCGTTTCCGTTATATTTCCGCCTGATATGTTTAAGGCCCTTTCGATGGCTCTTTTTTCCATAACCTCTAAAGGCTCAATGATATCATTATCATCGTATTTGGTACTTTCGTATTTTAAATTGGCTCTGAGCTCGTTTTGCATGCTGTCTGTCAATAAATCTTCTTCGGTGATTATGCTGCCGTTGCACAAATTGACTGCTCTTTCAATAGTGTTCTCCAGTTCCCTTATGTTTCCGGGCCAATCGTATTCCATAATTTTCTCCATGGCTGCCGGTGAAATACCCTTAATCTCTTTGTTTAACTTGGTATTTAGCTTGTTTATAAAGTGGGTAACCAATAATTCTATATCTTCCTTTCTCTCCCTCAAGGGCGGCAAGCATATATTAAGAACATTTATCCTAAAGTACAAGTCTTCTCTAAACCTTCCCTTCTTGCATTGTTCATACAAGTCCCTGTTTGTGGAAGCTATAATTCTGACATCTAAGTCAAATACATGATTTCCGCCTATTCTTGTTAATTTTCTGTCCTGAATTACTTTTAAAAGCTTTACCTGCATATCAATAGGCATTTCTCCTATTTCATCAAGAAATATGGTTCCGCCGTCAGCCAATTCAAATTTTCCCATCCTCCCCTTGCTTGATGCACCTGTAAAAGACCCGGGCTCATAACCAAACAGCTCAGACTCCAAAAGCTCTCTTGGTATAGCTCCGCAATTAATTGAAACAAAGGGCTGATTTTTTCTGACACTGTAGCTGTGAATGGATTGGGCTATAAGCTCCTTCCCCGTACCGCTTTCACCGGTTATCAGGACATTGGACATGCTTTGTGCGGCAATTTTTGCCTTTCTTATACAATCTTTAATAACAGAACTTGAACCGATAATGTCTTCAAAACAGAAATTTGCATAAGCACCGCTTAATTCGTTGAGCATCTTATTAACACGTTTAATTTTCCGGAAAGTATCCACAACGGTTATAATATTGCCCTGCTCGTCCTTAACCGGTACGGCAGTCTTTATAAAGTGAATTTTTTCCCCGTTTCTTCTTGTTATCAAGAATTCCTTGTCGATATAACCTTTTCCCGTTTTTAAAACGTCCAGAACAACAGGCTTGAAATCAACTACATCTGAAACGTGCTTTCCTATGGAAGATTCTCTGTCAATACCTAATATTTCGGCTCCTATCTTGTTCAAAAATGTTAAAAATCCATCCTTGTCAATTGTCAAAACTCCATCTGTCATGGTTTCAATAACGGCACTTTCAGATTTGTGTTTTGCAATAATCTGCTTATACATTCTGTCTGCTTCATACTGTATGCTTATTGCCTTTGCTGCTGCTGTAATCATGCCTAAGGAGTGATAGGAAACCTTGGAGATTAACCCAATTGCAGATAAAGTACCTACTATTTCAGAGTCAATATATATGGGAGCACTTAGTGTTGAGTAATCGTGATACGACTTGCAAAAATGATCTTCGCCGGATAAATAAATGGGCTTATTTTCAATAATTGAGGTGCTCATTGCAGTATTGCCGTTAAATCTTTCGCTAAACCGCCCTCCTACAGGCAGGTTAACAGCGGAGAATAATTTGGTGCTGTAATCCTTGCCTTTTCTGTTTTTTAAAATATATCCGTCCTTATTTACCAATAAAACAGATATAAATGAATCCACATATTCTCCAATACTGTCAACTACCTGATCAAAATACTTTATTAAATCCTTGTTTTCAGATAAGAGGTTGTTAAGGTCAAATGCAGAAATATTAAAAAAACATAAGTCACTGTTAACATCAGTATTTGCCTTTTCACATCTTAACCAGCCGTTTATTACATAATCTTCATATGCTCTTGTTAATGATGTATTGATCAATACCTCATCACATCCTTTAACAAACGTTTTCTTGATTAAATATTATACAATTCGCTATTAAAAAAGTCAACGTTGATTAAAAATTCTTGTATAATTGTCATTATGGAACAATATTTATTTTTTTGCTGATTAATCCCCTTATTTGGGCATGTGGATAGCATTGTTGCTTACCCCGTGAGCCGCCTCATGGAGGGCTTCTCCGACCGTTGGGTGGGCATGGATGGTTGATGTGATTTCATCAATGGTTGCTTCCAACCTCAAGGCAAGGGCTCCTTCCACAATGAGCTCCGTGGCACTTGGTCCGGATATGTGAAGTCCCAATACCTCTCCTGTTGCCCCATCTGTTATGTATTTCACCAAACCTTGCTGCTCATCTTCAATCATTGCCTTTCCGTTTCTGCTCATGGGGAACAAGCCGACCTTTACATCATATCCCTTTTCTCTGGCTTGGTCTTCGGTAAGGCCCACTCCCGCAAGTTCCGGTTTTGTGTAAACGCAGTAGGGGATTGTGTTAAAATCAACATTGGGCTTCATATTCATTATAGATTCAACCGCAACTATTCCCTCCGAGGAAGCTACGTGAGCCAGCATGACTCCTCCTATGGCATCTCCTATGGCATATATGTTGGGAACATTGGTTTGCATGTTTTTATTAACAAGGATTGCTCCTTTTTGTGTAACAATGCCTGCATTTTCCAATGCCAAATTATCAATAACCGGCTTTCTGCCTATGGATAAAAGGACCTTCTCGGCAAGGAATGACTTTTGGCTGCCTCCTGATTCCGTATTCACGCATAGGCCTCCTTCCGCCTCCGATATTGAAACCACTTTTGTGTTTGTATATACTTCTACCCCCGTGTTATAAAACTTTTCCCTTAATGTTGAAACAATATCCTGGTCCATGTTAGCTATTATATTTGGCAGCATTTCTATAATAGTGACCTTGCATCCCAAGGCGGAGAATATATCCGCGAATTCACAGCCGATTACCCCTCCTCCGATGATGGCCAGAGACCTTGGCACCTCCGTAAGTTCCAAAGCTTCATCGCTGGTGATGACACCCGGAAGATCTGTTCCCGGTATGGGTATAATGAAAGGTTTTGACCCGGTTGCAATTATGGCATAGTCAAAATCGACTATAGTTTCTGCACCGTTCTCAGCCTTTACTTTTAATTGGTTTTTATTAAGAAAGCTTCCTTCTCCCTTAATTTTTACAATATTGTTGTTTCCAAGCAGGCTTTCAATTCCTCTGACCTGCTTATCCACGATTTCTGCTTTCCTTCTTTGGACATCTGCCCAATTTACTTCCGCTCCTTTAATTTTTATGCCATAGCTTTCAAAGCTTTTAGCGGCTGAGTAATCTTTTGAAGCCTGAAGCAAAACCTTTGTGGGTATGCATCCTCTATTTAAGCATGTCCCTCCCACCTTATCCTTCTCTACCAATACAACCTCGGCACTTAGCTGGGCCGCCCTTATGGCTGCCACATATCCGCCCGGACCGCCGCCTATGATTACTATCTTCATAAAAACCTCCTTCATACTATATCATACTGTTTTATTTTTCTATATAAGGTATTTCGCCCTATACCTAATATTTTAGCCGCCTTGGTTACATTGCCCCTTGTATGTTCCAATGCTTTTCTTACTGCCTCAACTTCAGCTTCCTTGAGTGTTACCAGGCCTTTTTCATTATTTAATGACCTAAAGAGTTTCTGCTGCAGATGCTGAGGCAGAATTTCATCTCCTTCTGCCTTATGGTAAGCATATTCTATCGCATTTTCCAATTCCCTCACATTGTCGGGCCAATCCCAATTACGAAGTATCTCCATGGTATCCGGTAATATTTTTTTATTGGTTCCATTCATCATATTGTACTGATTTAATACATGATTGGAAATAATATCTATATCTGCCTTCCTGTCTCTCAAAGGATAGGTTCTTATAATCATATTACTGAGAATTTCATATAATTCTTGGCTAAAATTATTTTCTTTGACCATTTCCGAAATATCTATGTGAGTGGAGGATATGATTCTTATATCAACAGGTATTTCTTTAAATCCCCCAATTCTTACAACACATTTTTGCTTTATAACTCTTGCAATTTTATTTTGTAAATCAAGAGGAACAAATGCAATATTGTTTAAAAACAGTGTGCCTCCATTAGCCATTTCAATTTTTCCGGGCTGTCCGCCGCTATTTTTCGTAAAGGAGCCTTCATCATAACCGAATAATTCACTTTCAATCAGGTTTCTAGGCATTGACAGGCAGTTTATTGTAACATATGGTCCTTGCCTTCTGTCGCTGTAATTATGCACGGCTTGGGCAATTATATCCTTTCCGGTTCCGCTATCTCCATATATTAAAACCGGACTATCGTTGGAGCCTGCAAGCTTAATCATTTTTCTTATACCCTGAATCTGGGGGGAGACTCCGATAATATTAGAAATTGTGTATTTAGCTTGAGCACCTATCATATTGTTTACCATTGACTTAATATCATTTATATTTCTGAAGATATCCAAAACACCTACCATTTCTCCCTTTTCATCCCTTAGAATAATAGCTGTCTTTACAAAATGAACCGTCCCTTTCTTGCCCTCTAACCGGTATTCCCTGTCAACATACCCTTGCCGGGTTTTTAAGACATTTAAAATAGTAGGTTCAAAATCAACACCTTCCGTTATATGCTTACCTATCACGTTTTGCTCAATTCCTAATATTCTCATTCCTGCAGGGTTAACAAAAGTAATTATTCCATTCATATCAACGGAAAGCATTCCTTCAGAAGATGCATTGACCAAGAGCTCATAAAAATTTTTTTGTCTTTCGATTTCTATAAATCTTGGATTACTTCTTAAATCATCATCAGTTTGGTTATTTTTGCCTTTCAAACCAGTTTTCATTTATAGAATCAGCTCCTTTCAGTTCTGCAAGAACAATGTAGCAAATATTATGCCAAATATTACATTTATTGAATAGCTGATTTTGTATCCTTATTGATTATAAATGTTTATTTCTTACACAAGAAAATGCTAAAATATTTCACAGTGCTCAATTATTTAACACTTTAAGCATACAAAAAGCGACCAATCCTATGTCGCTTTTTGTATGAACTATTAATTTTCATTTTGTATATTATTTTCTTCCCGTATAAACAAATATGGCATCTCTGAGAAATTCTGCAGCCCCATCCCCGGCTTGGTCATAGTATGCTTTGAACCTTTCATCATCCACATACATTTGAGCTAAAGCGGCATGGGCTTCCTTGTCGTAATGGCCCCAGCAAAATGTTATCCACTGCTTGTGAAGGTCTGCTGTTTTTTGGGCAAGCTCTCCTGCCGGATCCTTCGTTTCCATTGCTTTTTTCAAGTTTTCAAAAATTAAATCATTCAATTTACCAAGTTCCTCATATTGGGCCCGGGTCATGTTTTTGAACTGCTCATTTGAACGCTTCAGGGCTTCTTCCCCGTACCTTTCCCTGACTTCCTTCCCGTACTTCTTTTCATTGTCTTCGATCAGTTTTTTCTTGAACCCTTCAAATTTTTCCTTATCATTCATATCTATCATCCCTTCTTTATACATGATTGTTTTATCCAAATTTTCAATTAATTTATTCAGCCTTTCTCTCTTTGCAAGGAGGGCTCTTTTATGCTCTTTAAGAGCCGCTGTCTCGTCATAATGGGGAGAAGAAAGGATAGATTTTATCTGGTCTATGCCCATATCCAATTCTCTGTAAAACAAAATTTGCTGCAGCCTGTCTACTTCTTTTTTACCATATATACGGTATCCCGATGAGTTTATTCTTGCCGGCTTAAGAATTCCCACCTCATCGTAATACCTCAGGGTCCTGGTACTGACACCTGCCAATAAACTCAGTTTCTTAATGGTATACTCCATATCATCCCTCCTGCAAAACTTATTGTACACCTTTACGTTACGTCAATGTCAATACCTATTTTAATAAAATAAATATATTACAGTTGTTATTTTTCATGATATCATATAAAATAAGCTTATTAAATGAGGAGGACACCATGGAAAACTACATAAAAAAATTCTTGCAGTTAATAATCGGACTCTTTATATTTGCTTTCGGTTTGGTTTTATGCATTCACGCCAATATAGGCCTTGCTCCCTGGGAGGCTTTCAGCATCGGTATTAGCAATGTGACGGGGATTTCTTACGGAAACGTATCAATTATGACAGGGCTTGTTATCTTATTGGTATTAGTATCGGTTTTTAAAGAAAAAATCGGTTTCGGAACAATATTCAACACTGTTTTGATTGGTGCCTATGCAGATTTTATAATAAGCTTAAAAGTCATACCCTACATGACTAATTATTTTAGCGGCTTGCTGATGCTTATTGCAGGACAAATCCTGGTCGCTTATGCATCATATCTTTATATAAGCGTGGGTATGTGCCCGGGACCCAGAGATACTTTAATGGTTGCCTTAGGTAAGAGGCTTCCTAAGGTTCCCATCGGTATTGTAAGAAGTTTAATAGAAGGATTTTTTTTGTCCATTGGCTGGCTCTTGGGGGCCAAGGTTGGCCTGGGAACGGTTATTTATGTTTTCGGCATAGGCTTTACCGTCCAAATTACTTTTAAAGTATTGAAATTTGATGTCAAATCGGTAGTTCACGAAAGTGTGCCGGAAACCATAAGTGCACTCAAACAAATCCGCTCTGAAAGGATCTATTAGGTATGTGCGGAAGATATTACATTGATATTGATAATGAGGAGATTAAGAGAATCCTGGAAGAAGCCCAAAAAAACATCTACGAAAACTACAGGACGGGCGAAATCTTCCCTACCAATATTGCTCCCATATATATAGAGGATGATAACAATATGAAGCCTCTTTTGGCCAAATGGGGATTCCCTAAATGGGACGGCAAGGGGGTAATCATCAATGCAAGGGCTGAAACCGTAAATGAAAAGCCCATGTTTAAAAAGCTGCTATTATCCAAAAGGTGTATCGTGCCTGCTTCTTATTACTTTGAATGGAAACAGGCAGAAAAAGGAAAGGACAAGTACAAAATAAGCAAGCCCGGCTCCAATATTTACATGGCAGGGCTCTACAACATTGTCTCAAACAGCAGTGAGCAGTTAAGCCTGTTTGATGAAAGCAGGGACATTTATTTCACCATTATAACCCGAAGGGCTAATGAATCGGTTGCCCACATACACAACAGGATGCCCTTGATTTTTGATGCTGAAGAAATGTTTGACTGGCTGAAAGGCAAAAGCATCAGTCAATTAATGAAGGCCGACCATGAGCTTCACGGCGAATTAACATAACACATCATATTCTTACTTCTTATATGATTTTCCCTCTTTTTAAAACTTTCATTTCTATGAATTCTTTCTTAATTTTTTCTTAATCCCATATTCATGCAGTTAATATTTATAAATTTAGAAAATTATAATTGAGGGTAAATATCTATATGAAAGTTTAGTCTGTTCAATAGATTCGGAGCTTTGCTCAGAACCCTTGTTTCAGAATACTTTCAAATATTTAGGAAATAATTAAATAAATTATACAATGAAAAATTTCATAATATTTTTCTTGACTTTAAAAATGAGAGTAGTATAATCGATTCCGTTATTCTATTTTAGGGGTGATTAATTGAAAGACGTTCTAAGTCAAATAATTCAAATTGATAACAAAGCATTTGAAAAACAAAAACAAAATGAAAATGAGCTGTTTAAAATAAGAAAGGATTATGAAGAAACCATCAGCACATACAAAAAAGAAAAATTGAATGATGCTAAACATAAGGCAGAATTCATAGCTGAAAAAATAGATTCGGCAATTAAAAGTGAAGAAGAAAAACAAAAGGACATAATAAACAGAATTTCTGATGAGATAGACAAAATATATAGGGATTGCGAAAAAGCTCTCACTGAAAAGCTGATAAAAAAGTTATTTATGGCGGAGGGATAGGATGAACAGCCCTTACGATACTTACCATGCCGTAAAAACAAAAATTACGACTAAAAAAGGACGTATTTTCAAAAAATTAAATTGGGAAAAGATATTGGATTTTTCAACAGTTGACCAATTGACAGATTATTTGAAAAAAAGTGAAGCCTTTGAGGATATTTTAAAAGATGTAAAAAATGATATTCACAGGGGCAATTTGGAATCTGTTTTAGGCAGGTACAAGATTTCGGAAATTGAAAACTTGCTTCATTATCATTCCGGAGCCTATAAAGAATTTTTAAAGACCCTGTTGACGGAAGCAGACTTAACCGACATTGGTTTAATACTGAGAAAAATTGCCCGAAATATGAGCCTGTATGATATGGAAGACAGGTTTATTCATTCGGAAAAATATACCGATATACCTTATGATAAACTCCTGTCATCAAGAAATGTGGGTCAATTTATAGAAAATTTAAGGGGAACTCCTTATTATAACGATTTAAGGGGTTTAACAAACGAAGATGCCATAAAGCGTGATTTTCATATTGAAATGAAATTATACGTGACTTATTACAAATCATTGCTGGAAAAAGCCGACAAGCTGAATAAGGAGAATAAAAAAACAGCAAAGGATATTATCGGTACAAGGATAGACATCTTGAATGTTCTATGGATTTATAGGGCTAAAAATTACTACCGGATTACACCTGCTGAAATGTTGAATTACAGCCTTGAAGGTGGTAAGGAAATTAATTTTGAAAAGTTAAAAAAGCTTTGTTTTGCGGAAAATGAAGAAGAATTTGATGAAATAGTCGGAACGTCCTTGGGTGAAAAGTTTAAAGATGACCTTAACAATATAGATATAAGTTTAGCCATGAATTATTTTATGTACAATTATTTGAATCAAAATAACTTTGAGAATTTTGGCTTAACCTTATCTTATATATATATGCTGGATATTATTATAAATAATCTGACTACAATAACCGAAGGAATCAAATACCATCTTCCAAAGGACAATCTTAAAAGTTATTTGGTATATGAATTATAAAGGAGTAACATATGGCTATAGAAAAAATGGCTCTGTTAAAAATTGTTGGTTCATTGCAGGAAATGGAAACAATAATAAAAGAGCTGATCCTGTATGAAAATATTAGCATAGATACAGAATCAGACCATTACGGCAATAATTATTTGATACACCAATATGAAACCGAAATTGTAGGTTCAACGGAATGCCGTATATTAGACTATGATGAGCTGGAATCGGAGTGCAAAGAAGCACTCTTGTCTCTTGAAAGCATATGCAAGGATTTGGGTATAAAACTTGCTTTAGACAAAGATTTAATAAAAAACAATGACTTGAGTTATGAAAAAGCCATTGAGCTGTTAAACCAGTATAAGACCAGCAAGGGTAAAGCAGCAGAGGAAATAAAACTAAAGAAAGAAAAAATCAAGGAATTATTATATTACAAAGAAAGGGTCGACGGTGCTTTTGATAAAAGCCTGGACCTTGATAAGATTGCCGATTTAAAATATTTTGATTACGAAATCGGAATCCTGTCCAATGAAGACAGGATAAAGCTCAAGAAGAATTATGAGAACTTAACTGCCATCGTAATCAGAATAGGTATAGTCAAGGCACCGGTTGAAAATTTGTATTTAATTATTTACCCAAAACAATATAAGGAAGAAACTGTAAATTTCTTAAAGTCTTTGAGCTGGAAACGGTTTGTTCTTCCTGAAAAATATAAGGGTACTCCCCAACAAATTTCAGAACAAATTGATAATGATGTAAAAGCACTTGAAGACGAAATAAAAGAATTAACCGGCACCTTATCCTCCAATGATGTAGAGGCTAAGGTTTTAATGAACAAGATTTACAATGCCCTGAAGCTGGAAGAAAAGATTGTATCAATAGCTAAACATGCGGATTTTGGCGAGAATATATTTCTCCTGGATGTATGGACAAAAAAGAAGGATATTAATGATCTTAAGGATACAATAACTAAAATATCCGATAATATCATTGTTTCTTCAGAAAAGGTATACGATGGAGCCAAGCCCCCTACGGTATTAAAAAACAATTGGTTTTTCAGGCCTTTTGAATTGATTGTAAAAATGTACGGCCTGCCTGCTTACCGGGAACTTGATCCCACCCCCTTCATGGCATTAACTTACTGCCTGGCCTTTGGAATAATGTTTGGTGATTTGGGTCAAGGCTTCATATATTTTATGGCAGGATACTTATTGAGCAAAAAAATTGATTTGGCCGGACAGTTATTGATGCGCCTGGGAGCCAGCTCCATGATATTCGGTTTGGTTTACGGGAGTTTATTCGGACTTGAAAAACATCAATTGCCCTGGCTTCCAACCTTATTTGAGGGCGGACCCCTAAGTGCCGAAAATATACCAAAAATATTGGTTATGGGTATTAGCTACGGTATCATAGCCTTATCCGGCTCCTTTGTGTACGGGATTATCAATTCCTTGAAAAATGGTGATAAAGAAGAAGGCTTGTTCGGCAAAAACGGAATATTCGGCTATTTATTCTTCTTAAGTTTTATTTTCACCATTATTACATTAGTAGGATTAATAAAGATACCCCTCTTTGTTCCTTTAATATTCTTAATTGTTTTCTTAACAATTATTGTATTAAAAGAACCCCTGGCCAATGCTTTGGATAAGAAAGAACTCTTTCCTCACGGTGCGGGAGCCTATTTTACGGAAAGCATATTTGAATCGATAGAGACAATATTAAGCACTTTAAGCAACACGGTATCCTTTGTCCGTGTAGGAGCATTTGCCTTGAATCATGCAGGTTTGTTTTTGGCTTTCATGGTTATATCGGAATTAATGGATAATATAATTTTGAAAATTCTGGTATTGACCTTAGGCAATGTATTGATTCTGGTACTGGAAGGTTTGATAGTGTTCATACAAGGTCTTCGACTTCAATTCTATGAAATGTTCAGTAAATATTTCATAGGTGAAGGAGTAGAATTTAAATCAATAAAATTAAATTAAAAAAATGAAAGAAGAAGGGAAAAGAAATTATGCAAATTTTATTTATAATATTAGGAGCCGGAGTAGCGGCTGGAACAATTTTCTATGGAGTAAAAGCAATGAAAAAGGGCAAGAAAGGAAACATTAAAAGAGCAGTAATGACAACTGTGTCAGCTTTTTGTTTGATCATGCTGGGTGCTGTAATTTCATCCATATTCGGCACCAATGCATTTGCCGAAACAGAAGCAGTTCAGGCAGCAGAAACAGCAAATGCTTCACTGGGATTAGGAGAAGGTTTGAAATATATCTCGGCAGCCTTATGTACGGCTGTAGCAACCCTGGCAACGGCAAAAGCAGTATCATCGGTTGGTTCATCGGCAGTTGGAGCAGTTTCAGAGGATCCCTCCCTGCTTGGTAAAACCTTAATATTTGTCGGCATGGCCGAAGGTATAGCTATTTACGGCATGATAATTTCAATATTGATTTTGTTTGCTTAAGAGTAACGAAAAGAGAGATGGTATGAGATCATTTTTAATAAGCGATAACAGGGATACCTTTGTGGGTCTGAGATTAGCAGGAATTGACGGTAAAATTGTTCACTCCAGGGAAGATGCTTTAAATGAAATGAAAAAGGCCATACAAAGCAATGATATCGGCATATTGATCCTGACTGAGAAAATTCTTGATATGATTAAAGATGAAGTTATGGAGTATAAAATTAAGTCCGGTCTTCCTCTTATCATTGAAATTCCTGACAGGCATGGTTCTGCCAGAGACACGAGCGCTATCGAAGAATATATTAAGAATTCGGTAGGCGCCGAAATATGAGGTAGTTATGGTTACAATAGAAGAGAAATTAATGCTTTTCAGTAAACTTTTAAATCAATCCATGAACCAAAAATATGAAGAAGAATTGCATAAATTGGAGAAAGATATCCAGTTGAAAATTCAAAATGCAAAAGAAAAAGTTGACAGGGAAGCAGAAGAAATAATAGAAAGAGCACAAAGAAAAGCTGAATCAAAATATGCTGAATGTTTAAGCAAATCAAAGCTTGTCATAAATAAAGAAATTATGGCTCTTAAAGAAAAATATTTCCAAATATTTATGGATAACCTTAAAACCAACTTGCATGGTTTTGTTCAGTCCAAGGAATATAAAACATACTTGGACAAAAATATCAACAGGCTGAAATCCCAACTGAAAAACCATGAAAACTCAGAAGTGATTCTTTGTTTGTCAACAAAAGATTTTAACAAATACGGGGATTATATCAAAAAGGAGATTGACAAGAAGCATAGAGTATCATTGAAAACCACTGATATAATTGGTGGTTTCATTGCCTTGATTCCATCTGAGAACATTAAGTATGATTTATCCCTAGAGTCAATTTTGGAAGATAATAAAACATTTATCATGCAGACCTTGTTTGATGCTTTAGAGGCAGGTGAATACAATGGCTAATGAAGGAATAGTATGGGCAATAAACGGACCTGTCGTTAAAGGCTTAAACATGAGCTCATTTAAAGTAAATGAAATGGTTACGGTGGGAAACCAAAAACTAATAGGTGAAGTTGTTTCAATAGAGGGAGATATTGCTACGGTCCAGGTTTATGAAGAAACGGAAGGGTTAAAGACAGGAGAAAAAATTTATTCTACAGGTTCACCCCTGTCCGTAACTTTAGGGCCCGGTATTGTAGGCAATATTTTTGATGGTATAGAAAGACCTCTTAAAATAATACAACATATTTCAAAGAATGAATTTATACCGGAAGGAATAGGCCTTTTGTCCTTAGATGACACAAAATTATGGGATGTTAATATACTTGTAAAAAAGGGAGATAAACTAAAGACCGGGGATGTTTACGCAACAGTTCAGGAAACCAAAAGTGTCCTCCATAAACTTATGGTTCCCTATAAATTATCAGGAAGAGTCATAGAAGTAAAAGCAAACGGCAGATACACCATAAATGATACGGTAGTGGTTTTGGAAAAAGAAAACAAGGAAAGGGTAAATTTAACCTTGTGTTCCAAATGGCCCATAAGAAGACCAAGACCCGTTGATAAGAGGCTTCCCTTATATAAACCCCTGATCACCGGCCAAAGGGTAATTGACACCTTTTATCCCATTGCCAAGGGAGGAACCGTAGGCCTTCCGGGAGGATTCGGAACAGGCAAGACGGTAACCCAGCACCAGCTTGCTAAATGGAGCGATGCTGACATAATTGTTTATGTAGGATGCGGGGAGAGGGGAAATGAAATGACAAATGTTTTGGAGGAATTCCCTGCCCTTACGGACCCCCGGACAAACAGACCCTTGATGGAAAGAACCATATTGATTGCAAATACATCAAATATGCCGGTTGCAGCCCGTGAAGCAAGTATTTATACGGGAATTACCCTGGCTGAGTATTACAGGGACATGGGTTATGATGTGGCCTTGATGGCAGATTCCACATCCAGGTGGGCTGAAGCCCTTCGAGAAATCTCAGGCCGATTGGAAGAAATGCCTGCGGAAGAAGGTTATCCTGCTTACTTGGCATCAAGGTTAGCCGAATTTTACGAAAGGGCCGGCTGCGTAAAAACCTTGGGCGGGAATGAAGCAACAGTTACGATTATAGGAGCCGTTTCTCCTCCCGGCGGAGACTTTTCCGAACCCGTAACTCAAAATACTAAAAGATTTGTTTCCACTTTCCTGACCTTGGACAAAAAATTAGCCCATGCAAGGCACTTCCCGGCAATAAACTATTTGACCAGCTACTCGGGTTATTTAAGCATATTAAAGGATTGGTACGAGGAAAATGTAGCTCCTGACATGCTGGGCTTAAGAAATAAGATGGTTGTTTTGTTGAAGGAAGAAGAAAAACTAAATGAAATAGTCCAGCTGGTGGGAGAAGACGTACTGCCTAATGACCAGGCCCTTGTACTTGAAACCGCAAGATTGATAAAAAAAGCTTTCTTGCAGCAAAATGCCCTTCATCCCGAAGATACCTTTGTTGCTTTGGAAAAACAGTACAAGATGCTGAAGGTGATAGATGCCTTTTATGAAAGTGCAATGAAATGCGTAAAAGCAGGAATTCCTGTTTCTGAAATAAGAAAAGTGGAGGTCTTGCAGGACATATATAAGATGAAATTTGATATTCCCAACGATAATTTGGAGCTTCTGGACAAATTAAAAGATAAGGTTGAAGAATCATACAGCATCCTTAGACAAAAATACGAATAGGGAGAAAAAAATGAAAAAGGAATATTTGAAATTACATGAAATCAGCGGACCCCTGATAGTTCTTTCCCATGTTGATGATGCTGCATATGGTGAAACTGTCTCCATAAAAATTGATAATGAAGAAAAAAGAATAGGAAAAGTAATCAAAATAGAAGGGGATAAAGTCATAGTGCAAGTTTTTGAAGGCACATCGGGAATTTCAACGGATAATGCATCAGTGAAATTCTTGGGCCAACCCCTTTCCATTCCTTTATCAAAAGATATTTTGGGAAGAACCTTTAACGGCATCGGGAATCCAATCGACGGGGGGCTCCAGATTCTTTCGGCAAATAAAGTCAACATAAACGGCAGACCTATAAATCCCGTATCCCGCAAGTATCCCAGGAATTTTATACAAACAGGTATTTCTGCCATTGATGCCTTAATGACCCTGATAAGGGGACAAAAATTGCCGATTTTTTCAGGAAACGGCTTAAACCACAACCAACTTGCCGCCCAGATAGTAAAACAAGCTAAAATCAAAGGTGCCACAAGGGATAATTTTGCTGTTGTTTTTGGTGCAATGGGTGTAAGACATGATGATGCCGATTATTTCATAAAAGGTTTTGAAAGGTCAGGAGTATTGGACCATGTTGTAATGTACATCAATAAGGCGGACGATCCCATAATAGAAAGAATTTCCGCCCCCAGATGCGCCCTCACTGCTGCTGAGTACCTGGCCTTTAAACAAGACATGCATGTATTGGTAGTCCTTACCGATATGACATCCTATGCGGAAGCTCTAAGAGAAATTTCTTCAGCAAAGGAAGAGGTTCCTTCCCGTAAGGGTTATCCCGGATATTTGTACAGTGATTTGTCGACCTTGTATGAAAGAGCAGGAATGCTTGAAGGCAAAGAAGGTACCGTAACCCTCATACCGATTTTAACAATGCCCAATGACGATATCACCCATCCGGTTCCTGATTTAACCGGATATATAACGGAAGGACAAATTGTTTTAAGCAGGGACTTAAATCAAAAAGGCCTTTATCCTCCAATTGATATATTACCATCCCTTTCCCGTTTGATGAAGGACGGTATAGGTAAAGAGTATACCAGGGAGGATCATGCTGATTTGCAAAGCCAGTTGTTTTCTTCATATGCAAAAGTCCAGGATATTCGGGGTTTAGCCCAGATTATAGGTGAAGATGATTTAAGCGAAACGGATAAATTGTATTTGAAGTTCGGCCGAGAATTGGAAAACAAGTTCATAAATCAAGGAGAAAATGAAAACAGAAGCATTATCGAAACCTTGGATTTGGGCTGGAATATTTTGTCCATACTTCCGGTAACCGAGCTGGACAGGTTAAAATCAGATTTGATAGAAAAATATTATGTTTATGACAGGGAGCGATAATTATGGCTGTTACGGTTGCACCCACCAAGTCAAATCTTTTTAAAGCCAAATCTTCCCTTGAATTATGTGAAAAGGGATATGAATTATTAGACAAAAAAAGAACTGTTTTAATCAAAGAAATGTTTGTTTTTGTAGATAAGGCCAAAAATATGCACAATGAAATCTACAAAGTCATCTCCGAAGGTTATGCTGCCCTGCAAAAGGCCAACATTACCCTAGGAGTTAAAAATGTGGAAGACATGTCTTATGGCATACCAAATGATGAGCATTTTGAAATTTTATTGAGAAGCGTTATGGGTGTTGACATACCAAGCCTTAAATATAATAAAAACGATGTTCAGCCTGCAACCGGTTTTTATAATACCAATGCTGCTTTTGATGAAGCAAGAAAAAAGTTTGAAGAAGTAAAATTTAAAATTTATGAATTGGCTGAACTTGAAAATTCCATCTTCAAGCTGGCAAAAGAAATAGAAAAAACTCAAAAGAGAACAAATGCCCTGGAATATATAAGAATCCCCCACTTTAAGGAAGAAGTTAAATTTATCCAGGAAGAATTGGAAGAAAAAGAAAGAGAAGATTTTTTCAGGTTAAAAAGGCTGAAGGGAAGATGACAGCCTGATAGCATTAAGAAGGTCTGCACCGAAATCCTGTGCAGGCCTTTTATTTTGACAATTTATTTTGCAGAAGAGCAGGTCTTGGCCTTGCTGCATCCCGAACATCCGGAACAGCAGGAGCTGCCCTTTTTCTTCTGTATTTTCATAATTTTTATTACTCCTGCAACAATCGCCGCAATGATTAATAGAACTATAACATCTGCTGAATTCATTTATCCTCCTATAATTAACCGTCCTATTTGAAAGACCAGGGTTCCGGTTACATAAGCCATACTTGTTTGGTACAAGGCAGTCAAAGCCGCATATTTCATCGAGCCCAATTCCCTTCTTGTGGCTGCAAAAGCAGCTATACAAGGCATATAGAGCAAAGTAAAAGTTAAGAAGGTGAAGGCGCTCAAGGGGGTAAATATTGTAAACAATGCCCGGGATAGTTCAACATCGGTAACCGCTCCGGTCAATACACTAAGGGTACTGACAACTGCTTCCTTAGCCGTTAATCCCGTAATAAGTGCCGTTGATGCCCTCCAGTCATTGAAGCCCAAGGGCAGGAATATGGGGGCTATTAGGGATCCAAAATAGGCAAGTATGCTGGTGGAGCTGTCTTCCACCATATGCAGGGACCAGTTGAAGCTTTGCAGGAACCATACGATTATGGTACCCAGGAAAATAACGGTAAAGGCTCTTTGGATAAAGTCCTTGCCCTTTTCCCACATGTGGAGTAAGACATTTTTTCTTGTGGGTATCCTGTATGCAGGCAGTTCCATTACAAAGGGCACCGGTTCTCCCTTAAATATGGTGTTTTTCAATAACAAACCCGATAGTATTGCAACAATGATTCCCATTACATAGAGGCCTATCATAACCACTGCAGCCTTATCCGGAAAGAAGGCTGCCGTCATCATGCCATAAATAGGAAGCTTGGCACTGCATGACATAAAGGGTGTCAATACTATAGTCATCTTTCTGTCTCTTTCGCTTGCCAGGGTCCTGGTTGCCATAATAGCCGGAACACTGCAGCCGAAACCGATGAGCATGGGTACGAATGACCTTCCCGATAAGCCTATTTTTCTCAGCAGCTTATCCATCAGGAATGCTACCCTTGCCATATATCCGCTGTCTTCCAAAAAAGATAAAAAGAAGAATAAAATGACGATTATAGGCAAGAAGGACAATACGCTTCCGACACCGGCAAATATGCCGTCAATTACCAGTGAATGCACCCAATCACTGACTCCTATTCCTATCAAGGCATCCGATGTCAATCCGGTAAACTTGTCAATCAATGTTTCCAGTAATTCCTGGAGAGGAGCACCTATGACATTGAAGGTCATCCAGAAAATAAAGAACATGATTCCTAAGAATATAGGTATGCCGAAATATTTATGGGTCAAGATTTCATCAATTTTTTCAGACCTCTGCTGTTCCTTTGTTTCCTGCCTTTTAACCACTGCTTCCGAGCAGATTTTTTCAATATAGCAATATCTCATATCTGCCAATGCGGCTTCCCTGTCTGTGTTTAAGGCTTCTTCCATATCCTTGACCACATGCTCTATGATATGAATTTGATTTTCGGTTATTCCCAGGTTCTTAAAGGTAGGCTCGTCTCCTTCAACAAGCTTGGTTGCAGCAAATCTGGGAGGATAACCTGCAGCCACTGCCTGGTCATATATTAAATGTGATATGGAATGGATGGCCTTGTGGACTTCCCCTATGCAAAAATCCAGCTTCCTGGGGCTTGTCTTATCCTTGATTGCCCTTATAACAACATCTATGAGTTCATTTATTCCTTCCCCCCTGCTTGCTGATATAGGGACAACAGGTATCCCCAAATGGGAGGACAGCTTCTTTACATCTATGGAATTACCGCTGGCTGTAACTTCATCCATCATATTCAAAACAATGACCATGGGAATCGATAACTCCATCAGCTGAAGGGTCAGGTACAAATTCCTTTCTATATTAGTTGCATCAACAATATTTAAAATTAAATCAGGTTTCTCCTTCAGCAAGAAATCCCTGGTGACAACCTCTTCCAAGGTATAGGGAGACAAGGAGTAAATACCCGGTAAATCTACTATTGAAATTTCCTTGTGCCTTTTTATTTGGCCTTCCTTTTTTTCTATTGTAACGCCGGGAAAGTTGCCCACATGCTGGTTACTTCCAGTCAAAAGATTATATAAAGTGGTTTTTCCGGAGTTTTGATTTCCGGCCAGGGCAATAACACTCATAGGTCGAATACCTCTTTTAATTGTATTTTTGCTGCTTCATCCTTACGAATAGTCAATATGTAGCTTCTGAGGGATAATTCGATCGGATCTCCCATAGGTGCAACTTTTCTCACTGTTACACGAGTATTTGGCGTTAAACCCATATCAAGAAGTCTTCTTCTTAAAAGGCCCTGTCCGCCAACTGATGCAATTATTCCGCCTTGACCCGGTTTTACCTTATCTAAAGTCATATTTCCCTCCAATTACTATATTGTTATTGATAATCATTATCATTTGCTGTTTAAATTATACGCTTATTGATAATCATTGTCAATAACCTTTTTCAGTACATGATAATTTCAGTACAAAATAAGATGGGGACATGCCTTCAAAAATATCCGCAAGCTGCCGGATATCACATTTTGAAGGAATATCCCCATACATAAACAAACTTCTTATTCCTATTTGAATTCTCCGTACTTCTCCGTACTGTGACTGTAGACTTCAATGACAGGTATCACGAACATGAATCCTGTCCCGGGTTCCTCGAAATAATCCAGTTCTTTCTTTATTTTCTCAACAACCACATCAAGCTTTTCTTTATCCTTTATAACGCTGAAGATTATTTTGCTGTATGGTTTTCTGCCGTCTATGAGCTTCCTTACGCTGTCAAGCATAGGCAGGTTTATGTTATGGTCCAAAAGAACCTTGCCCATACCTTGACTGTCTATGGAAGTAGCCCCTATTTCCTCATCATAGAATAATTCATTTATTTCATCAAGCTTATAGATGTCATTTAATATAAGCACTAAAGCATACATACGAACCTCCCTGATTTGATAACATGGTTATTATACCATACGGATATTTACTATTCAACAAGGATTTACACAAGCAGGCTCTCGTTGATACCAAGTATAACAACCTCGGATGATGCTTTATTTTTAAATATTTGTGGATCGGCAACAATAATCCCGTTAGTATTATAATGCATGGGTACCACAATTTTTGCCTTTATAAAATCGCAAGCCTTGACGGCATCGTCGATATCCATGGTATAATTTCCCCCTATGGGAAGAAAAGCAACATCAATATTTTCATCCTCTAATAATTTCATATCATATGTAAGCCCGGTATCTCCCGCATGGTATACCTTCTTTCCCTTTACCTCAATAACAAATCCTCCGGGATTACCACCGTAAATCATGCTGTCCCTTTCGGAAATTCCGGAGCCATGGAGGGCATTTGTCATTTTCACAGTGCCAAAGTCAAACTTTGTCCTGCCGCCGATGTGCATGGCATGAGTTTTTACTTTGAATTTGCTTAAATAATTGGATATTTCATAATTTGTAATTACCAGGGCCTGGTTTCTTCTTGCTATATCAATAGTATCTCCCAGATGGTCACCATGTCCGTGGGTCACAAAAATATGAGTTATGCCAACTAAATCATCAACATTGATTTTACTTAAAGGATTTCCGCTTATATAAGGGTCTACAAGTCCCTTAAAACTTCCTTCTTCAATCAATAATGCCGAATGCCCCAGGTAAGTCAGCTTCATATAATCACCTCTTTTTATTTGTTAAGTATATAATAACTATATATTAAAATAAAATCAACCAAAAAAGCTATCTCACAGGAGTTTTCCTTATTGATTACAAATTATACAGTTCTATACACCTAAGAATTCACAGAAGAAAAATAATAAAAATATCAAGCGAACATTTGCAGGACACGAATTAAGTATCGGAAGCAATTGCGCAGCAATTGCCTCACACCACTTCAACGAGGTGGACGTTTTAATTATTAATGTCATGAACATTAAAGGATATTAACTACTTAAATGGAAGAGTATACACATCGTTCTAATTCTTAGCAAATGAAGGTTAAAAATCCGTTAAGCAGCTTGCGTTGTTTGAGCGGAGCGAGTTCGCAAGCTGTAGGATTTTTATGACTGAATGAGCTTTAGAATTATTCGTGTCCGAACCGTGAGCGGATATTTTTATTATTTTTGTACTTAGGCTTTCTTCTTGCCTAAGTACGCTTCCTGGATTTTTTCATTTTTTATTAATTCTGAAGCAGGGCCTTCCATCACAACAACCCCTTGCTCCAAAACATATGCCTTATCTGCAACAGACAGAGCCTTGAAGGCATTTTGCTCAACCAAGAGTATAGTTTTTCCCATTTTTTTGATTTCAAGAATAATGTCAAATATGGTATTTATCAATAAAGGTGCAAGTCCTAAAGAAGGTTCGTCAAGGAGTATAAGCTCAGGACTGGACATGATGCCCCTGCCCATGGCAAGCATCTGCTGTTCTCCTCCCGATAGGGTTCCTGCCATCTGGTTTTGCCTTTCCTTTAAAATGGGGAAAAGGGTGAATATTTTTTGCAGATCCTCTTCAATCCCCTCCTTATCCTTTCTCAATATGGCACCCATATACAGGTTTTCCATTACGGTTAAATTTGCAAAAATTACCCTTCCTTCAGGAACTTGACATATGCCGGATTTTACTATTTTATGAGCTTGTTTGGGAAGTTTTTCCCCCTTGTAAAGTATTTCTCCATCCTTATATTTTACGATACCGCTGATCGCATTTATGAGAGTGGATTTTCCTGCCCCGTTGGAGCCTATGATCGAAACAATCTGCCCCTCCCTGACGTCTATGGTCACACCCTTGAGAGCATGGATTCCCCCATAATAAACATTAAGGTTATTAACTTTAAGCATGACCATCCTCCTTCCCAAGATAAGCTTCAATCACTCTCTTATCTTCCTGGATTTCTCTTGGAGTTCCAAGGGCTAAAGGTGTTCCGAAATTAAGAACGAAAATCCTGTCACAGGCAGCCATTACCAGATCCATGTGGTGCTCAATCAATAAAACGGTTAGTTCAAACTTGTCTCTGATTTCCTTAATTAACTCCACAAGTTGGATTGTCTCTTCCGGATTCATGCCTGCCGCCGGTTCATCCAAAAGCAAAAGTTTGGGCTCTAAGGCCAATGCTCTGGCAATTTCAAGCTTTCTCTGCAAGCCGTATGGAAGGTTTGAAGCAATAACATCCTTATATTCCCACAAGCCCATTAACTTTAACAGTTGGCTTGCCCTGTCATTCAGGCATTTTTCCTGAGGCTTGAATTTTCCTAACCTTATGACGGAATCAAAAAGATTGTAGTCAGCTAATTTATGACATGCCGTAAGCACATTATCGTAGGCGCTGAGTTTCTTAAACAACCTTATATTTTGAAAGGTCCTTGTAATTCCCATATTTGCAATTTCGAAAGGTTTAAGGTTTTCTATTTTTTTGCCGTAATAATAGATTTCTCCGCTGGTAATAGTGTAAATTCCTGTTATTAAATTAAATATGGTGGTTTTGCCGGCTCCGTTGGGACCGATAAGGCCAAAAATCTCACCTTCTTCAATATCAAAGGTCACATTGTTTACAGCGGTTAAACCTCCAAATTTCTTTGTCAAATTATTCAGAGAAAGTACTATCATGATTTAACCTCCCCTTTAGGTCCTTTTTTGAGAACTTTAGTTATTCCTTTAATACTGAATTCCTTTCCTCCCATCAGCCCCTGAGGTCTTGAAATCATAATGATTATAACGGCAACTCCATACAATACAAGCCTCCAGTTTGCAAAGCTTCGCAGTAACTCTGGCAGGAATGTAAGCAATATGGTTCCTACCACACTTCCGGATACGCTTCCCAAGCCTCCGAAAATCACTATGATGGTCATTTCCGTCGATTTGACCATTTTAAACATGACAGGCTGAATATAACCGAAGTAATGGGCCATCAAGCCGCCTGCAATACCTGCATAAAAGGCACTGATGGCAAAGGATATAAGTTTATATTTGAAGACATTGATTCCTATTGTCTGGGCCGCCAATTCTTCTTCCCTTATGGCAACCATGTTCCTTCCGTGGCGGGACCTGATTATAAGCACCAATACGCTTGTGGCAATCATATTGATTATCAGAACATTGGTCAAGGTTGTGGTACCTTGTGTGGGTATGCTTGATAGTCCCCTGGCCCCTCCAAAAAATTGGACATTGTCCAGTATAAGCCTTATGGCTTCTCCAAATCCTAAAGTTGCTATACAAAAATAGTCACCCTTTAGATTCAAGGTTAACTTTCCTATGATTAAACTAAAAAGCATGGCAACAAGTCCGCCTGCTATTAAAACCATAAAAAACTGTACCTGGGCCAAGGATTCAGGGAAAATTTTAAGCTTCAGGGTTAGCATGGCAGCCGTATAGGCCCCTATGGCCATAAAACCTGCATGCCCGAAAGAAAATAACCCCGTAAATCCCGTCAGCAGGGATAAACCTAATACAGTCATTAAATTTATGCCTGTCAATATTAGAATTCCTGATATATAACCCCAACTCATGGTCTACCTCCTAAGCCTTATCTTCCGTAACTTTTCCCATCAATCCGGTCGGCTTAAAAATAAGCACCCCTATGAGAAGGACAAATGCAATCAAATCTCTGTACTGGGATGACAGGTAACCGGAAGTCATTGCTTCAATAATGCCCAGGAGTACTGAACCGATTATGGCGCCCGGTAAACTTCCCAAGCCTCCAAAAACAGCGGCTATGAAAGATTTTGTCGTAATATTTCCGATTTGCGGATAAACGACATATTTCATTCCAAAAAGCATACCTGCCAAACCTGCCAATAAACCACCCAGCATAAATATAATAAAAATAACCTTATCCACATTTACCCCCATGAGGGTACTTCCTCTTATACTGTACGATGTTGCCCTTATGGACAAGCCAATCTTGGTCTTTTCTATTATATACATTAGACCTACCAAGCTTAAGCCGGCTATCAAGAGCATTAAAACATCTATTCTTCCTAAGGCAACGCTGCCCAGCATGATGGGTTCAGTGGAAAAAACAGCCGGGTAAGATCGGAATGTAGGTCCTATGGGAGATGCAATTACAATATTCTCCAAAAAGATTGAGGCGCCCATTGCAGAAATTATAAAATAAAGAAATGGGGCATTTCTTTTTCTTAAGGGCCTGTATACCACTTTTTCTATGCTTACGGCCAATAAGCCCGACCCAATCGCAGATAAAATAAATGCTATAAAAAAGGGTACATTTAACAAGGTGAGACAAAAATATCCCACATATGCACCTATCATAATAACTCCGCCATGAGCAAAGTTGGAAAAGTTCATTATGCTGTATACAAGAGAGTAACCCACAGACATCAAGGCATATACGCTACCTAAAGACAGGCCGTTAACCACTTGTTGTAAAAAATAGCTCATACTACCTCCTCTATAATAGGCGGGTAAAACCCGCCTTTTCTTATTCTACACCGTATTTTTCCTGGAATACGTAATCTGCGTTTTCAATTTTTACTATAGCAGCCTGCTTTCCAATCGGGTTGTGGTCTTCGGGACTTAACTTGATGGTTCCCGTTACACCCTCTACGCTTACTTTGGTCAAGGATTCGGCAATTTTTACGGGATCAGCAGCTCCTGCATCTTCAATTGCTGCCTTTAACAAGAGGAATGCGTCGTGAGCCATGTAACCGTTTAATTCCATTGGAAGATTATATTTTGCGCTGTACCTGTCTCGAAGGGGTTTTACCTCAGGATCATTGAAATCCAAGTGGTTTACTATATAGCTTCCCTCAATGGCATCAGCAGCCATGGTCATCAGTTGCTCGGAAGGCCAGCCGTCTCCGCCCATCAATACCGCATCAATTCCCAATTCTCTTGCCTGATTTGCGCTCAGAGCAACTTCCTTGTAATAGTACGGCATGAGTATAAGATCAGGATTAGCGTCTTTTATTCTGCTCAACTGGGGTTTAAATTCAACATCGCCCTCTTTAAAAGCTTCCTTTGCTACTATTGTGCCGCCTTTTTCAGTAAAGGTTTTTTCAAAAAATTCGGTAAATCCTTGTGAGTAGTCACTTGCAACATCGTACAGGATTGCAGCCTTCCTTAATCCCAATCTGTCATATGCATAGCCTGCAGCTACGGCTCCCTGGTAGGGATCTATGAAACATACCCTGAAGTTGAATTCCTTAACCTTACCGTCATCACCAACGGTTACCTTGGGGTTTGTTGCAACAGTAGCGATATCAGGAACCTTGTACTCTTCCAAAACGGATGAAATGGCTATTGCCTGACCGCTTGCATTTGGACCGATGATTGCAACAACCTTGTCCTGGGATGCAAGTCTCTTGGTTGCATTTACTGCCTCTGCAGCATCGCCCTTGGTATCGTAATAGATACCTTCAACTTTTTTGCCTAATATACCACCGTTTGCATTAACTTCTTCAATCAACATTTTTATGGTATTACTTTCACATGTTCCCCAAACTGCCTGGTCACCGGTCAAAGATCCAATCCAGCCTATTTTAATTGTATCTTCTGCAGGTCCTCCTCCGCCGTTGCCGCATGCAGTAATTATCATTGTTAAAACCAATAATATACTGATAATTATTGAAAACCTCTTTTTCATAAAAACCTCCTGATTAATAATTATTAGTTTTTTTAACAAAATGGGTCGTGTAAACGTTGTAGTAGACATTATTATACCCTTTCTTTTAATTAAATACAAGTTACATTATTGTTATAAAGAATATGCCTGCAAATACTTACAATATACTGCAAATTTCTGTTATTTTACTAGGAAAAACAGGGGCTGCCTGTATGGGGACCCCCTTTTATTTAGTTGATTTTATGTACCAAAGTGATATAATTTAATTCATAATTATCAGGACTGCAATGTAAATATACTTAAGGACGGAGGCTTTTTATGAACTTTCTGGCGGGACTTGACATCGGGTCTACTACGGTTAAAATAGCCGTACTGGACCATGAAGGCAAAATGGTATACAAGCAATACGAAAGACATTATTCGGATATTACAAACACGGTTATTGAAATAATAAATAATTCATCTGAATACCTTAAGGACAGCTTTATTAAAATAAGCGTTACAGGTTCAGGTGCCATTGATGTGTCCAAATATTTGGATATCCCCTTTGTTCAGGAAGTTGCAGCTTCAACGAGGGCAATAGAAGAATTCATTCCTTCTACGGATGTGGTGATAGAATTAGGGGGAGAAGACGCAAAGATAACATACCTGTCCGGAAACTTGGAACAAAGGATGAATGGTTCCTGCGCAGGAGGCACCGGGGCCTTTATCGACCAGATGGCTGTATTGATGAAGACTGATGCAAAAGGATTAAATGAACTGGCGAAAAAACATAAAACCATTTATCCTATTGCATCCCGTTGCGGCGTATTTGCCAAATCTGATGTGCAGCCCCTGCTTAACGAGGGGGCAAGGCAGGAGGATATTGCTGCGTCAATATTTCAGGCTGTTGTAAATCAAACCATAAGCGGGCTGGCCCAAGGGAGACCAATAAGGGGGAAGGTGGCTTTTTTGGGCGGACCCTTGTTTTTCTTGTCCGAGTTGAGAGAAAGATTTAAAGAAACATTGGGACTGACCGATGAAAACTTAATATGCCCTGATGATGCCAACTATTATGTAGCGATAGGCGCAGCCTTGTTATCCCATGAAAATAAAAAAATAAGCTTCAATGAGTTTTTCAACAATATGAAGGCAAAAATTGAAAGTTCAAAATTCAGGTATAGAAAAACCGAGCTGCCTCCCCTCTTCAAAAATGAAGATGAATACAAGGCATTCCTGGACCGCCACAATAAACACAGGGCTAAAAGAAGGGACATGAATGAATACCGGGGACCTGCCTTTTTGGGAATCGACGCAGGCTCAACCACTACCAAGCTGGTACTAATCACTGAAAATGGAGAAATCCTTTATTCTTCTTACGGAAGCAATGAAGGAAATCCTCTTAATTCTGTGGTAAAGGCTGTCAGGGACCTGTATTCCCAAATGCATCCCGGCATTAAGATCGCCTATACGGCAGTAACCGGTTACGGTGAACACTTGATAAAAGCCGCATTGAAGGTTGATGAGGGAGAAATTGAAACCGTGGCCCACTACAAGGCTGCTGATTTCTTTTCAGAAGGGGTGGACTTCATTATTGATATCGGCGGACAGGACATGAAAAGCATGGTTATTAAAAATGGGGTCATAGATTCCATAATGCTTAATGAAGCTTGCTCTTCAGGCTGCGGGTCTTTTATTGAAACCTTTGCAAAATCCCTTGACATGACCGTACAGGAGTTCGCGGAAGAAGCAATATGGTCTGAGCACCCGGTTGACCTTGGTACAAGATGTACCGTATTTATGAATTCAAAGGTTAAGCAGGCCCAGAGGGAGGGGGCAAGCTTAAGCGACATTTCTGCCGGGATTTCATATTCGGTTGTAAAGAATGCCCTTTTTAAGGTAATAAGACTCAAAAACTTAGAAGCCCTGGAGGACAAGATAGTTGTCCAGGGAGGCACCTTTTACAATAATTCCGTCTTGAGGGCTTTTGAGCAGATAACGGGCCGTGAAGTTGTAAGACCCGATATAGCAGGCATCATGGGTGCTTTCGGTGCTGCCGTGATCGCCAAAAACAAATACATGGAAGGAAAAGAAAGCACTTTTGTCAAAGCTGAGGACCTTGATGCCTTCTCCTTCATTACATCCATGGAGCGCTGCGGTCTTTGCACTAACAACTGCTTGTTGACCATAAACAAATTTTCCGACGGCAGGTACTTTGTTTCCGGAAACCGCTGCGAAAGAGGGGCAGAAAAATATGTAAGGGTTGCCAAAAAGGAATCCCTGCCCAACCTCTACAAGTACAAATATAAACGTGTTTTTGACTACAAACCTCTTCCCTTGAACCAGGCAAAAAGAGGGCTTATAGGAATTCCACGGGTTCTCAACATCTATGAGGATTATCCTTTTTGGTTTACATTTTTTACTCATTTGGGTTACAGGGTTGTCCTTTCGGGGACATCAAGCAAGAAAATTTATGAGCTTGGCATGGGAACAATACCCTCCGAATCGGTTTGCTATCCCGGAAAAATTGTTCATGGCCATATAACCGACCTTATCAACAAGAAAATTAAAAAAATCTTCTATCCTTGTATTTTTTACAATATAAAGGAAGACAAGGATGCCGGAAACCACTATAATTGTCCTATTGTTATATCCTATCCGGAATCAATCAAAGCCAACATTGATATGAGGGATATTGTTTTTTACAAACCCTTCCTTAACCTGAACGATAAAGAAAAACTTATTGAAAAACTGTACAGGGAACTGGGAGAAGGGGAGGGCTTGACCCTGTCTGAAATCCGGTCTGCAGCAGAGAAGGCTTATGAAGAATTGTATGCCTACAAGCAGGATGTGAAAAAGGAGGGGGAGAGGGCTCTAAGCTACATGAGAGACAACAATAAAAAGGGTATTGTGTTGGCAGGCAGACCCTACCACATAGATCCGGAAATCAATCACGGGATACCTGAGATGATTGAAGGATATGGTATGGTTTTGCTGTCGGAAGATTCCATAAGCAGCCAATACCCCATTGAAAGGCCCCTGCGGGTAATAGACCAGTGGTCTTACCATACCAGACTTTACAAGGCAGCAACATATGTTTCAAATACCGATGACCTGGAATTAATCCAGCTGAATTCCTTCGGATGCGGCCTTGACGCGGTAACAACCGACCAGGTAAGTGAAATTTTGGAGAAGAACAACAAGATATATACCCTTATAAAAATAGATGAAATCACTAACCTTGGGGCGGTCAGGATTCGTTTGCGATCTCTCTTGGCCTCCATGGAGGAAAGGGAAAGAAACGGGGTGATTCGCAAACCCTCCGATTCCAGGTACAAAAAGGTTCTTTTTACAAAAGAAATGAAGAAATACCATACCATATTGATACCTCAAATGTCTCCCATTCATTTTCAATTTGTAAGCACTGCTGCCAAAATGTCCGGTTATAATACGGTTGTCCTGCCGGCGGTTGACAAAAAAGCTGTTGATATGGGACTTAAAGTTGTAAACAATGATGCCTGCTACCCATCCATAATAGTTATAGGGCAGCTTATCAATGCTTTGAAATCGGGAGAATATGATTTAAACAATACCTCCCTCATGATTTCTCAAACAGGGGGAGGGTGCCGGGCTACAAATTACATAGGTTTTATCAGAAAAGCCCTTAAGGATGCAGGTTTCGGCCATATACCAGTAATATCCTTCAATGTGGTGGGACTGGAAAAGCAACCTGGCTTTAAATTGACCCTTCCGCTTTTCAGGAGACTGGTAATGGCTATCGTGATAGGAGATACCCTGATGCGGACCACTTACCGTACAAGGCCCTATGAAAAAATAAAGGGCTCTATAAACGCCTTATATGAAAAATGGGTTGAGAAAGCCCATGATATAATCGAAAAAGCCAATATTAAAGAGTATATTAATCTTATTCAGAATATTGTAAAAGATTTCGATAATGTTGAACTGGATGAAACAATTAAAAAGCCAAAGGTTGGAGTTGTAGGCGAAATCCTTGTAAAATTCCATCCCAACGCCAACAATGACGTATTCTCCCTTTTGGAAGAGGAAGGGGCCGAAGTTGTTGTCCCTGACCTTTTGGACTTTTTCTCCTATACTGCTTACAACGGGGTTATAAAATATGATGAGCTGTTGTTTGGAAGCAAGGCATCAAAATTCATAAACAACATTGCCGTCAAGATAATTGATTTCTATAAGAAACCAAGCCTTGAGGCATTCAAAAATTCCAATAGATTTTTAACTCCGGTAAACATTAAGGAACTGGCAAACAAGGCTAAAAATTTCTTATCCCTTGCCAATCAATCCGGTGAAGGCTGGTTTTTGACGGGAGAAATGATTGAACTCTTGGAAAGCGGTATTAACAACATCTTGTGCCTTCAACCCTTTGCCTGCCTTCCAAACCACATTACCGGCAAGGGAATGATTAAAAAACTTAAAGAAGCTTATCCCTGGTCCAACATAGTCCCCATAGATTTTGATGCGGGAATGAGTGAAGTTAATCAAATAAACAGGATTAAACTGATGCTGGCAAATGCGGTGAGAAATATGACAAGAGAACAGGATGAAAAAATCAGCGGTTTGGAAGAAGCTGCCTTTGACTTTTCCAATATGAAAGAAATAGAAATTTAAAAGCACCTATAAAAGGTGCTCAGGTTGCTGACAAAGTCAGCACAAAAATTAAGAAAACTTAACATTAAAACCGTTGAAAAATCAACGGTTTTTCTGTATTTTTGAGCACTTTTATGGTATACTGAATATATAAAAACAGAAAACAGGAGAAAAGAAAGATGTTAACTAAGAACAATGAAAATCAGCCGAAAATG
>Ga0208695_1000175_pt1 | contig 86020 bp, 81 predicted proteins | sample AD_UKC111_MetaG_FD_184449 | JGI IMG/M metagenome (GOLD analysis project Ga0208695, IMG submission 184449) | Active sludge microbial communities of municipal wastewater-treating anaerobic digesters from Hong Kong - AD_UKC111_MetaG (SPAdes)... | ecosystem: Engineered > Bioreactor > Anaerobic >... | reverse complement strand
ATCTTTAGCTCTATAAGGGCTTGCCTGTATCTGTTTATCAATATGTGCAGTTTGCATATCTTTAAATCAAGGGTAGATTTGGAAGGTATTCATGCATTATAGCAAAGGCGGTTTGGGCAACAGGCCGTCTATGCCGGATATCTGAAGAACCGCGTTGCTGGTGTCAAGTGTACACAGGGACGTCCTTCAATTATTCAATAGCTCTTCTGTTATCTGCAACCCCTTTTCTTTAGCTATCTTCTTCCCCCTCATTACCGCATAACTGATGGCCGAGGGAGCCATACCAACAAGTTTTGCCACATCCGTTACTGAAGCACTTAAGATCATGGACGGCAATATAACAGAATAGGCTTCGAGCCTCAACAATTGTTTTCCGGCGGCCTTTTGAGAGCATTTCTTCACGGTTGACGTTATAAAAGGTTGAGACTTTTTCTGCTGTGCTTTCCAGGGTATGTCGCTTGTTTTTAAGCGCAAATTTACGCTCATAATGTTCCCCTGCTTCTGTAAGCAATTGGGGTCAGGTCTTTTATTATCAGTTTTTGTCATATTACTCACTGTTGTATAATGGATACCGAGAAAATCTGCAAGCTCCTTCAGGGTATAACCACAGTTGATAAAGGCATTGCAGAGAATATCATTTCTTTTATTCTTTATTTTTTTCACCTCATCCGAGAAAAGTTGTTTTAGGGTTGGTCTATGGGCAAATCTCTGGGATCGTGGCGCTTCGTGTAGTGTTTTAAATCTCTTCTCACCGAGAAATATCTGGTTTTTTTTAAGTCTTTCCATGGTGAATCTTCATTAATACCCTCCATAAAAAATCCTCAAAAAGTTTTTGGGCATGTTTTTTATTATCTGACCCCATTAGGTTTCGGACAAAAATCTCGTCTCTTTGTTTTATCACTCGATTAAAAATTCTTATTATATTATGAGGTTGGCCAATAGAGAGTGCTATGGTGAGCCTATTTAAGTTACGAAGCCACATTTTTTGATGTGCTCATAGAGTTTTAAAACTGGATGTTTATCAACCTCAATGTTTTCTATAGCACTCCTCTGTCCGAAGCATACAAGATGAGTTTTTGCTCTGGATACTGCCACGTTGAAAAGTTCTTTCGTAAAAAGCCTTGATCTTTTAAATTGTTCCGGCTCTGAGCATACAAGACTGAAAAGGATTATTTCCTTTTCATCGCCTTGAAAGGTATGTACTGTCCCAATCGTTATTTTATTGTTTTGAAAGATATTTCTCAGATAGTCTTTCTGAGCTTTAAAAGGTGTTATGACGCCTAAATGTGAGTCCTTCACATAGCCCCTAAGATTTTGTATAAATTTTACAATTTCGTTTGCTTCCTCTTCGTTGATGTGACTCTCTTTTTGTTTTTTGCTCTTTCCATTTACATCGATAAATATAAGATGATGATTGAATAGATCTTCTAATTCACTTGGCAAAGGCTTGTTGAAGTCATAGCGTTTCTTTTTGGTCATGACCTTTAAGCCGTAGCCGATAAGATTATCGCAAAACTTTATGATTGGCTCCTGACATCGAAAGTGTTCTATAAGCCGTCTCTTCTGTTGTTCGGTGTTATCAATAGATTCAACTGTTCCCAGTGCTGATTGACGAATATGCAGATGTAGTGGTAAGTCTTTAATTTTATCTTCAATCTTCTCTGCTCCAGGCAGATTTGGCAGTACTGGGGAGAGTTGGTTTTTATCACCAATAACCACGAACCTCTTTGCTCTTACATACACAGGAAGCACGTAACAGAAAAGTGTCTGACTTCCTTCATCAACAATGGCTGTATCAATCATATCAGGCGACACAGGAAAAGAGTTGCGAACCGAAAGAGCTGTTGATATGACAATCGGAAAATATTGCAAAATCTGCCTCCAATATTTCCACAAGTTTACGTTATCTCCATCCAAAGTCATCCTTTTGATTTCATCGTCATCCTGCAGCTTCCAGTAAAAATACTCCTTCAGCCTCACAAGCAACTCACGCTCGTTTTGCCTGAATTCTCTCTCGGTCCTCTCTAAATAGGCACGCAACTCTTTTAGCTCACTCTCACTCTTTGCAATCTCCTCAGCCAATTTCCTCGTAAGCTCTCCAAGTTGATTTATCTCTGAGTGTCTGTTAAATAGAGCACTGAGCTCGTTTATGATTTGATAGTTTAATCTATATAACTCTCTGCAGGATAGATATTTTAAGTCCTCGACTCCCTTTAGGCGAAGTCCTCTCTCTGTGGCAAATTCAGAGAGATCTGTCTTAAATTTTGATCCAAAGAATGGTAAAAAAACATACCACCTTGTAAGTCTTCCGAGGAGCCATCTGAAGGTGTATAGATTTTCTTTACTAAAATCGTCTCTTCTCTCTCTACTTACAAAGAGCTCGTCTATTTTTGAATCGACATCCTTAAGAAGATCAGTTGTCTGAGTAATCGTCTCTTTTAACTCAAGGCATCTCATGATTTTCTCTTTGTGGCTTTTCACCAAATCTCTCAAATTGAGAATTTTCTCCCTGAGGATTCTTTTATTATCTGCAATCTCTTCTATCGAGAGGTTAGATGAGACAAGTGACTTAAGCTGTGATATAAACCCGCCTATATACTCATTACGACCCAGTCTGGCACATGAGTGTAACATTTTATCTATTTGAAAAGACTTTTTCGCATCTTCATCAAATTCCATAAGCTTCGTTACCACGTTGTCGACTGCTTTGTTGTTTGTGCTTGTGACTAAGACAGTGTAGTCCGTATTTCGAGTGGAATTTTTATTAGAGTTATGTAAATCCTTCTCGAATTCATGGAGATACTTTTCCAAGAGTCTATCGAGGCAGAATGTGGCAATCAGATGAGTCTTTCCTGTGCCAGGTGGTCCCTCTATTGCAGTAAGTGGTTGGCTGAGAATCCTTGCATAGTTACTCATTTGTGATTTTGTAAGATCATTTTCGGTCACAAGCCATCTTCTCTCAGCAAGAATCCTCTCTTCTTCATCCTCTCCAATCGATGGTTTGATTTGAGTGAAAAGATGATTGAGCTTATTTCGGCTTTTACTAATGTTTTTAAGTATATCCTCGGTATCCTTTTTTATTTGTTTTAGATACTCAGCACTTTCTTTGTAGATATAAATAAAAGCTGTGTTTTTTAACAGAAAGATCTGTATACTCTCATCAAGAGGTTCGTTTTTTCTACGAGAGTACCATCGTTGAAATGTCTCTAATGCTTTTTTGCCCGAGATAAGGACGAAGGGGATGTCAACAAATGCAGGGAGGGGAAGAACACATTGACCTAAATTAAGAACAAATTCGATTATAGTCTTTAAGTCATCTTCATCTTTGATATCTTTCTTGACTATCAGCTTGTTAACTATTTTATTCCTGACCTCAAGTTTATTGTTTTTATGCTCAAGGGGAAAGATAACTGCGGGAGAATAGTAGTCACGTTTACCATCAACTTTCTGATTACTTTTAAAAACCATGAAGCCAATTGCTAATTTTTCTTTATCCTTCGTCAGTTCAGGATCGTTCAACTCATCTAATTTTTCATGAACTTGGATACGTTCGGAGTCATTCAAAATGCCTAACACATCAAAATTACCGATCCCCTTGTCTCTGAGATTTTCTATGAGACTTAAAGTTGACTGCTCCGACAGGTATGTAACAATATCTCCCTCAGAACAATAATCCATACCATGGGAGGCTGTCTCAAGAAATTCTTGATAACCTTCAAGAAGTTGATTTAGCATATCTGTTGAGCCCTCAGCTTGTGGTCAAGGACTTCACTATCTAATGGGCTCAAAGCTGTGGTGTCTCTCTGTGATTGAGAGTCTGAATCGGTATCTACTGCATTATTATTCATTTTTTCTCCATTTGCTCCATTCCCATAAACGCCACATAGCCCCACAACCAGCTTCCATCCCTTGAAAAGTATATCTTCCTTCCTTTGAGATTCATCTCGTTTGCTGTTGCCTTAATAATGGTGGCTCCAGCTATGAGATTCTCTACGGTAAAGACATTCTTTACGGATTGTATGTCCTTTTCAGCCTTTCCCCTTACATTTTCATCCTTTATTTTTGAAAGGTCTATATCAAAAACACCTGATCTCTTATTCACCACTCTATCATAAAACCTGTTTATGTTACCGATACATCTTTCAGAGAGCAAGCCAAAGAGGTAAACGAGGAGCATGTCCCTTTCCTTCAGCCAAAACTCACGGTTAATCTTGAGTTTGTCGAATATATCGATGGGTAACTCCTTATATCCTCTCCCCCCTTCTTCTAAGCCTCAGGATAAGCTATTAAACCGCGAGAGGGGTACTTAAATGAGGAATACTCAATGTGAACTATGGATATTCTCATAAAGTCTCCGTGACACCTACGATCCGATCACAACCATATCAGCGAAAGATACCCTATTTATCTCTTGATCGAAGAGATGACAACTCTGAGGCTACGCCAGATGCTCTAGATGCGGCACCGATTGAAGTAAGTAGATTATATGCTTTCCTGAGGTAATCCTCTGCACTCTTTACATCCCCCTGGTCTCTGTAGAGATAACCAAAATACTCGTAAGCGAGTGCCTCCCAGTATTTATCTCCAACCTTTTGGATTCTTTTAAGTCCTTCAGTTAGATTTTCAAAAGCCTCACGATATTTTTTCATCTCTCTGTAGGTATCGCCAAGGTTTAGCATCCATTGAGCCACACCATGGTAATCTCCATGTCTCTCATCGATATCAATAGCTTTTTCAAGGTACTCTACCGCCCTTTGGTAATCACCTTTTTGGAAATAGACGGTTGCTATGTTGTTATAGGTCGTTGCAATTTCTTTTTCATCTGTCTGTAATCTTAAAGACTCATTGTAGTATTGAAGGGCCTTGTCAAGATCGCCTTTTTTCATATAGATTCCTGCGATGCAGCTTAGAGCAATCGCCTCGTCTCTTCTATCTCCAAGTTCACGGTTTAATTGAAAATATCTCGTGCAATATAGTAGAGCATTGTCAAGATCGCCTTTTCTATCATAGATTGAACCAAGATTGTTATAAACCGATGATAAGTCCTCTTTAGATTTGGCAAGCCTCTCTGCCTTTCTCATCGTAGAGAGGGCAAGGTCAAACTCTCCAATTTTCACATAAGAAGCGCCAAGCCACACATGTGCAGAAAAGCTCTTTGGATAGAGCCTTACAGCCCTTTTGCCCTCATCAATTGCCCGTCTGTAATCCCCTGCTTGATAGTAATTGATACAATTGCTAACAGGATCCGAAGCATGAGGCATTCCTGGGAAAAGGACAACAAAAAAGAACATCAAAAAAACAATTTTTCTCATCTTCAAGACCTCCAAGATTTGATTACGATATCAGGGATTATACTCTAAAATTAGAGCTCCATCAAGCTCATCTTCTATCATAGCAACGGTTGAAGTGCATTACCTGCCACTCATGTGATCACACCACTCTCTTGGATAATGAGAGATTAGAAGAATGCAATTGGGGTTAGGTCTTTTATTATCAGTTTTTGTCATATTACTCACTGTTGTATAATGGATACCGAGAAAATCTGCAAGCTCCTTCAGGGTATAACCACAGTTGATAAAGGCATTGCAGGGAAGGTCATTTCTTTTATTCTTTATTTTTTTCACCTCATCAGAGAAAAGTTGTTTTAGGGTTGGTCTATGGGCAAATCTCTGGGATCGTGGCAATTCGTGTAGTGTTTTAAATCTCTTCTCACCGAGAAATATCTGGTTTTTTTTAAGTCTTTCCATGGTGAATCTTCATTGATACCCTCCATAACAAAATCCTCAAAAAGTTTTTGGGCATGTTTTTTTATTATCTGACCCCATTAGGTTTATTGACATCAGGGGTCAAGGTGTATATCTTTTGTTAGGCCCTGACCAAATCTATTCAAATTCTTAAGGAGATTCTTTAAAATGGACATTCCACTCATATTTAACATCACCGAAAGCGCTCACCGCATTCACAACCCCTTCACACCCGAGAAACTCGCCACTCTCGGCGCAGCGCTGCGTCTGGAAAGGGGGACCAGGGTGCTTGACCTTGGCAGCGGTTCGGGCGAGATGCTGTGCACATGGGCACGCGATTATGGGGTCATCGGCACTGGCATCGACATGAGTCAATTGTTCACCGAGAAAGCGAAGCGCCGTGCTGAAGAACTCGGCGTTGCTCATCGTGTCCAGTTCATCCATGGCGATGCTACCGGCTACGTCGCCCACGAAAAGGTCGATGTGGCAGCCTGTGTCGGTGCCACTTGGATCGGCGGGGGAGTCGCCGGCACCATCGAGCTTCTGGCGCAGAGCCTGCGCACCGGAGGGATCATCCTCATCGGCGAGCCCTACTGGCGACAGTTACCACCGACAGAAGAGGTTGCCAAAGGGTGTCTTGCCGGCTCTATCTCCGACTTTCTCATGCTTCCGGAGCTCCTCGCGTCTTTCAGCAGTCTTGACTACGATGTCGTTGAAATGGTTCTGGCTGACCAAGACAGCTGGGACAGATACGAAGCAGCCAAATGGCTCACCATGCGCTTGTGGCTTGAAACCAATCCCGACGATGAGATGGCCAAAGAGGTTCGAGCCCAATTGACCTCGGAACCAGTGCGCTATGCAACTTACACCCGTGAATACCTGGGCTGGGGTGTGTTTGCTCTGATGGCGCGATGATGAGTTGTGGCATCTGGCCAAGATGGGGAAATGCGATTCAATGCCACTCCCACCTCATGGGCGGCAGTCTGATCTTTCTTAGCCCGTTGATATTAAAGGCTTTCGGTTGACTGCGGGAGAAAGAGAACGGTTATGAAGGGGATTGCACACGGGGAGCCTCATAAGGAAAGGCGCTTATATTGAGGCACCTTTTATATGAAATATAGAGTAAGGATTTTTTAAATACTTAACTGCAGTTTATCTTTATCCATCCAGTGCCTCTCTTAATTTTACAGATAATTCATAAAGTGTAAAGGGTTTCTGAATGTATATAATATCGTCCTGAATAATACCATTATGGGCTATGGCATTGCTTGTATAACCTGACATAAAGAGGCATTTTATATGAGGTTTTATATCTTTTATGATAGCGGAAAGCTCTTTACCGTTCATCTCAGGCATTACTACATCTGTTAGTAAAAGATGTATATCTCCTTTATATTCATTTACCTCTTTTATTGCCTCTTTAGGACTCTTGGCTGCTATTACCTTGTACCCTAATCCCTCAAGCATATAAATACATAATTCCAATACATCCTTTTCATCCTCCACCACAAGGACGGTCTCACCCCTGCTCATCTTTATTTCTGCGCTTTCTTTAAGTTTTGTCTTTTCTCTGTCTCCTTCAAATCTCGGGATATAGATCTTAAAGGTAGTGCCTTTATTTGGTTCACTGTAGGCATTTATAAAACCATTATTCTGTTTTACAATGCCATAGACTGTAGAAAGCCCGAGACCTGAACCCTTATCCACATCCTTTGTGGTAAAAAAGGGTTCAAATATGTGCTCAAGGGTTTTTTTATCCATACCTATACCATTGTCGCTGATGGCAAGCATAACATATTCGCCAACTTGAAAACCCAGATGCGTCTTGCAATAAGATTCATCAAGGATAATGTTTTTTGTCTCTATGGTTATAATACCTATATCTTCTATGGCATCCTTTGCGTTTACCACCAGGTTTATGATTACCTGATTTAGCTGGGCAGAGTCAAAATTTACATTCCATAGTCCTCTTCCTGGGATCCATTCCAGTTCAATATTTTCGCCTATAAGCCTTTTGAGCATCTTAAGCATATCTTCTATGAATTCATTTAGATTTAGGGTTTTGGGTGATATGGTCTGTTTTCTTGCAAAGGCAAGTAGATTCCTTGTAAGTTCTGCAGACCTTTGACCTGCCTTATCGATCTCCTGGAGCCTCTGATATAATGGATTTGCTTCATCTACATCAAGAAGCGCAAGCTGTGTATGTCCTAATATGACCGTGAGCATATTGTTAAAATCATGGGCAATGCCTCCTGCAAGCCTACCTACTGCCTCCATCTTCTGTGCCTGAAGCAATTGCTCTTCTGTGCGTCTATGGTCTGTTATGTCATAGGCAGTGGTGATGAATAGTTCATTTTCCAAAAGCACTGTGACAAAACTAATGACCTTTACGCTGCCGTCTTTGCAGGTTACATTAAACTCCCTTGGTCTCATATCACCAATCTTTATATCCTCCATATCCTTCAACCATATCTCTCTTATAGTCTTCCTGTAGTCTATGTCGGGGTAAGCCTTTTGAAGCCAGGCCTTTCCATCTGGTATCTCTTCTCGTGTGTAGCCAAAAAGCCTTATCCACTCCCTATTGATATACACAAAACGACCCTCTCTATTTATGAGCAATAGTCCATAGGGCATATATTCCACAAGGAAAGAAAATCTTTCCTTTTCATATTTCAACTGTTCTTCTGCCTTCTTTCTTTCTGTTATATCTCGAACAAGGGCAAGGACATATGTTTCTTTATCTATATTTAGACGACTAAGGCTTACCTCTGTGTAAAAGGGTGTTCCGTCTATGGTAGAGTGCGTCCACTCAAACGAATTGATCTTGCCATCTAAGGCAAGTTTAATAAGTGCCATGGCTTTTTCATTGGAATATCTTCCATTAGATTGAAGGGGGGGAGAAAATTGATAAGGTGTCTTACCTATAATCTGCTCCCTTGAGCATTTAAACATCTCAAGGGCCTTTGTGTTGCAATCTATAAATTTATCCTCTTTTAATAAGAATATGGCATCGTTGGCATTTTCAAAAAGACTTCTGTATTTTAGTTCGCTTTCACGGAGACCCCTTTGGATCCTATCAAACATGATAAAATTCCAAAAACCCTGCAATAATAATGTTGCATGTATTATATCGTTTTCGTCATAAGGTTCTTCTTTATTGGCAAAACATCCTGCCAGCACAACCTTGTCTTTGTATAATATGGGAATACCCATAAATCTCTTTATAGAGATATGGCCATCAGGCAGTCCCTTTTTAAATGGGTGCGGTTCTTCATAGTCATTGATAATGATCGCCTTTCTCTGTCTTATGGGTTCTGCCCACAGACCACCTGTTTTTATATTAAATCTTAGTGACCTATCATAATCCAACTGGCACATATCAATAATATTTTCAGACCAAAAGGTCGACTTCAAAACTGTTTCATCTTCATCTATAAAACCTACATAAACCAATTTACTTCCTGTAATTTCTATGCATTTATTCACAATAAAACTCTTAATATCTCTTGCTGATTCAAGGGAGATTTGATGTAAATCAAGTAGGGCCTGGAGGATTAAGATGTTTATTTTGTTCTTTTTCTCTTCCTGAACTTGTTCTGTTATATCCTCCAGAGTGCTTACATAATAAACTATCTTACCGTTTTGATCTTTTATTGCCCTTGAATTTATACTGAACCAGAATCTTGTTCCATCTTTCTTTTTACCTCTAATCCTGTAATTATTTAATTCGCCCTTCTCCTCCATTAATTTAAGCCAAACCCTTCTATCATCAGGGTTAGCATATAGTTCGCTGCCGATGGAGTTTACGGTCTTTAACATCTCCTCAGGGGATTCAAAACCAAACAACCTTGCAAGAGAATGATTTGCAGCCACAAGCCTGCCTTGCGGTGTTGTCTGTGATATGCCATCTTTTACATTGTTGAATATGGAATAATAAAGCTGTTCTGAAAGGTCTTTTTTGGCTTGTTCATGAATCTTTATGTCTTTTTCCAATTATTGATAACACCCCCATTTTTCTAAATTAAGCATTAAAAACTGTTTTCATAAAAAAGGTCTTTAGTTTTTATCGCTTTTCTCCATTGCTTAAAGGCTTGACATCAAACAATATAATTCCATCTATTTTTCCAACTCAGTCAACCTCTGTCTTATTTCATATAATTAAAATAAAAAAAGGCTGGCTATGGAGAATAACCCATATTTTCAATAGATAATTTACAAGAAATACTGAATATTATCAATAGATATCTTGGTTTCCCCAAATCCCTAAGATTCCAGAAAACTCATGCCAATATTAATGTATTATATTTTATCGACTAAGACAAAAAGACCGGCTTTTACAGATTTTAAATTTAAAAATTCTTTAAGCCCCTTACTTTAAGATTATCCTTTTAAATCTCCTTTTACCTACCTTTATTACGAGTTCATGATTATTTATGGGTGTATCCTCTGTTTTTACCTTATCTCCATTTATCAACACAGCTCCCTGATTTATCATCCTCTTGCCTTCTGAGGTAGAAGAGACCATACCTATATTTAAAAGCAATTTGGGTAGCCACCTCTCTATTTCATGCCTTTCTATCTCTATAGTTTCTATGTCCTCCGGGACCTCCTTTTCCTTGAATACCCTTTCGAAATTAAGGTGAGCTGCCTCTGCTGCCTCTTTGCTGTGGAATCTTGTAATAATCTCCTTGGCAAATTGAACCTTTGCATCCCTGGGGTGGACCTTGCCGTTTATGATGCCATCCTTTAAAGACCTTAGTTCATCTATTGTTATATCGCTCAGTAGCTCATAGTATTTCAACATGAGCTCGTCTGATATGGACATGAGTTTGCCGAACATGACATCAGGTGGTTCGTCTATCCCCACATAATTTCCATAGCTTTTGCTCATCTTGTTTATGCCATCTGTGCCCTCAAGAAGCGGGACAGTGACTATAATCTGAGATTCCTGGCCATAAGACCTCTGGAGGTCCCTACCCACGTAAAGGTTGAATATCTGGTCATGACCACCTAATTCCACATCAGCCTTTAGCGCCACAGAATCATAACCCTGGACAAGGGGATACAAAAACTCATGGATGCTTATGGGTATATTGTTCTGAAAACGGTTTCTAAAATCCTCCCTCTCCATCATCCTTGCCATGGTGTATTTTGCGCATAGCCTTATCATATCAGAGGCATTCATTGCCTCAAACCACTCGCTGTTGAATCTTATCTCGGTCTTTTCAGGGTCGAGTATCTTAAAGACCTGTTTTTTATAAGTCTCTGCATTTGCCAGGAGTTCTTCCCTTGAAAGTGCAGGCCTTGTCTCTATTCTGCCTGTAGGATCACCTATCATACCGGTAAAATCACCGATGAGAAATATGGCTGTATGGCCGAGTTCCTGAAATTGTTTTAATTTCTGTAAAACAACTGTATGGCCGAGATGCAAATCCGGTGCTGTTGGGTCTAAACCGAGCTTTACCCTAAGAGGTCTATTCTCTGCCTGCACCCTTTTTAATCTATCCCTTAATTCCTCTTCACTTATTAAGTCTACTGCACCCCTTTTTATGATATCCATCTGTCTTTCTATGTCCATATTGACCCCCACCTTACATCTTTTCTCTTATTGCCTCTATGTGAAGACACTTTTTTGTCTGTATATCTATGGTGATAATTACCCCCTGAATCTCTACATCTTCTTTGCCTACTTCATATTTCTGAGGAAGTAGGGTTACAAACTTTTCAAGGACTGCCTTTTTATCCATGCCAATTACCGAATTTATACTCCCTGTCATCCCTACATCGGTTATATATCCTGTCCCATTGGGAAGAATCCTACCATCAGAGGTCTGGACATGGGTATGCGTTCCTATAACCGCAGATACCTTACCGTCCAGAAACCATCCCATGGCAATCTTTTCAGATGTTGCCTCTGCATGAAAATCTACGATTATAGGTGCTTCCATATGTGTATATATATTGTTTAGGAAATCCTCCATGGCACGAAAAGGGCATTCCAGATGATTCATAAAAACCCGTCCCTCTATGTTTACCATATATATGGATTTATCTGCTTTTTTTATGAAGCTGTAACCAAAGCCAGGGGTCCCGCTGGGATAGTTAAGAGGTCTTAAGACCCTCTGCTCTTCCATAAGAAAAGGGATTATCTCCTTTTTTTTCCATACATGGTTGCCTGTGGTTATGACATCTACGCCAAATGATAGGATTTCAAGGGCTGTCTTTGGTGTTATACCTATGCCTCCTGCAAGGTTTTCACCGTTGATAATGAAAAAATCATGATCGCATCTCTTAATAAACTGTTCAACAGCCTTTCTCCCTGGCTTACCTATAACATCCCCAAGGAAAAAGACCTTTATCTCATTATCTTGCATATTCTACTGCCCTGGTCTCACGAATGACAACTATCTTTATCTGACCCGGGTAAGAAAGGTCTGTCTCTATCTTTTTTGCAATATCCTTCGAGAGCATAAATATATTTTCGTCGGTAACCTTGTCGCTGCTTACTACAATCCTTATCTCCCTTCCTGCCTGGATGGCATAGGACTTCTCTACTCCGCTGAAGCTGTTGGCTATACGCTCGAGCTCTTCAAGCCTCTTTATGTATGTCTCCAGCATCTCCCTTCTCGCACCTGGCCTTGCTCCAGATAGGGCATCTGCTGCCTGGACTATTACATCAAGTATGCTTATAGCCTCTACATCCTCATGGTGAGCCATAATAGCATGGACAATCTCATCGTCTTCACCATATTTCTTTGCCAGATCTGCTCCTATAAGGGAATGAGAGCCTTCAATCTCGTGGTCCACAGCCTTCCCTATATCGTGGAGCAACCCTGCCCTCTTTGCAAGCTTTACGTTTAGTTTTAACTCAGAGGCAATAATGCCACATATAAATGCAACCTCAAGGGAGTGTTGATACACATTCTGGGCATAACTGCTTCTGAATTTTAATCTACCTATGAGCTTTACTATCTCAGTATGGACATTATGTATGCCCAGATCGAATACTGCCTGTTCCCCTGCCTCCTTTATCTTGGCTTCCATCTCCTCTGCCACCTTGGATACGATCTCCTCTATCCTTGCAGGGTGTATCCTTCCATCGCTTATGAGCCTCTCTATGGCAATCCTTGCTACCTCACGTCTTATGGGGTTAAAGCATGAAAGTATTACAGCCTCTGGTGTGTCATCTATGATAATATCTACGCCTGTTGCAGCCTCAAGCGCCCTTATGTTTCTTCCTTCTCTACCTATTATCCTACCTTTCATCTCCTCATTAGGGAGGGTTACAACAGAAACTGTGTTCTCTCCCACATATTCCCCTGCATATCTCTGTATAGATGTTGCTATAATCTCCTTTGCCTTCTTATCTGCCTTTTCCCTGGCCTCTTCTTCTATCTTTTTACATATCTTTATAGCCTCATATCGCGCTTCATCCTCCATTATCTGCATTAAAACCTTTTTTGCCTCTTCACAAGTGAGTCCTGATATCTTCTCCAGATTCTCTCTTTCCTTCACCAAAAGGCTTTCATATTCTTTTAGCTTGTTTTCAAGGATTGATTGTCTGCTTACAATCTCTCTTTCCTTTTTAGATAATTCCTCTTCTTTCTTATCCAATAAATCTATCTTGCGATCAATACTGGATTCCTTCTGAGCAAGCCTCTTTTCTGCGTTCTGCAGTTCATAACGCCTTGCCTTTATCTCTTGTTCGAGCTCGTTTTTTGCCTGGATAGCTATATCTTTTGCCTGGATCGATGCCTCTCTGATGGCAACATCAGCCTCTTTTTTTGCATCCTCCAGAATCTTTTTGCCTATCTTTTCATATTCGCCTATCTTCTTTTTCTGGATAATCCTTGCAAAAACAAGACCCAAAAAAAAGGCAACTATAAAAATTATAATGTATAAAATTATGTTCAAAGTGCCCCCTTGTATATAAAAGGGGTTTGAATAGAGAGGAAAAATCAATCTTTATATATAAATAAGGCGGTTGTTACCTCCAACAATCTATAACTATTTATATGAAACCTCTATTTCCTCTACTACTACCCCTTAAAAATAAAAACCCCGCGTATGCCGTGTAAACAGTATTTCTTGAACCTCTAGTTAAAGTGGGTGTCTATTTGCTGGTTCAGGCTTCTCGCTTATTGAGCGAGCATGCACACTCCAGCAGTGGAAGACTCCCAAAAAAGAGGTGTTGGCTCTAAGATTACCATTTATCACGAACATCGCAGGGAACTTCAATTTCTTCTACCTTTCTTAAAAGTTTTAAGGCTTTTCCTTCAAACCTTTCTGCCTGTTCCCTAAATTCAAGATACTCATCTGTCAGTTCCATCATAGCCATAATCACTGCATTCAGGGTATTGACGATACCATAATCTCTTATTACATGATGAACTTTTTCATCAACAAACTTTGCTAATCTCTTTATTTTATCCTCGTCCTGGCCAATAAAAACAAATGGTTGATTAAGTATGCTTACTTCAACCCTTTTTTCCATTTATATCCTTAAAAATCAACTGACTCGACCTTCTCGAGGATACCCATAACCTTTTCAAGCACAAGCTTTCTCTCTGTTACAGTTTCATCAAGTTTCTGTCTCAGTTCCCTGTTTTCATTCTCCAGTGTCTTAAGCCTTACTGAAAGCTGCTCTTTTTCTTCCTTATAGGTTTTGTAATTTGTAATGAGCATCTCAATCTTTTTTTCAAGTTCATCTATTTTATTGTCACTAAATAGTTCCATAGTTTATTAATTAATCCATTTTTTGTTGAAAAGTCAAGAATAAAAGGTATGCCTTTATAAACTCGTCTATTGAGCCATCAAGCACTGCTTCTGTATTGTGTTCCTCTATTTTTGTCCTGTGGTCTTTGATAAGTTTGTATGGATGAAGGACATAAGAACGGATCTGACTGCCCCAGGCAATATCCTTTTTTTCTTTATTTATATTGCTCATCTTTTCATCCTGCTTCTTTTTCTCCAACTCATACAATCTTGCTTTTAGAATTGACATGGCTATAGCCTTATTTTTGTGTTGGGACCTTTCGTTCTGACACTGCACTACTATCCCGGTTGGGATATGGGTAATCCTTATAGCTGATTCTGTTCTGTTAACATGTTGACCACCTGGTCCACTTGACCTAAAGGTATCAATCCTTAAATCTTCATCCCTTATATCTATCTTGATATCATCAGGCACCTCAGGATAGGCATACACAGATGCAAAGGATGTATGTCTCCTATTATTGGCATCAAACGGTGATATCCTGACAAGTCTATGTATGCCTGTTTCGCACTTTAGATACCCATAGGCATATTTTCCTTTTATAATAAATGTAGCATTTTTGATACCTGCCTCTTCTCCAGGGAGGATATCCACTATTTGGGCTTCAAAGCCTTTTTTCTCAGCCCATTTTAGATACATCCTGAGAAGCATCTCTGCCCAGTCCTGAGCCTCTGTGCCCCCTGCCCCTGCATTTATGTATACTATGGCATTTTCGCCATCATTCTCATTGGATAGCATCCTCTCTATCTCATAGCTTTCTATGAGATTTTCAAGGTTCTCAACCCTCTTGACAAGTTCCTTTATATCATCAGGGTCATCAGTGGTGTTTACAATCTCCCATAATATCTCAATTTCTTCGAGTTCTTTCTCCTTACTCTTCCACTTCTCTATCTCTTCAATAAGGGATGACCTTTCTCTTAACAAGGATTGTGCCTTTGCCTGATCCTCCCACAATGTCTCCTTTGCTATCTCTTTATCCAGTGCCTCTATTTTCTTCTGAATAGATGGGAGGTCAAAGATAACCTCTTAGTGAAGCTATTCTCTCTGTGAGGCTGTCTATCTTCTGCCTTATTTCTTCCTGCATAAATTCACCTTTTTCTTAAAAAATTAATCTAAGCCTTTCTCTCCTATTCTTTTTGCCACTTCTTCACCGAATCGCAAACACCCAACAGGGGTTATACCTTCCATACCTCTTGCCAGGTCATAGGTCACTATCCTGGATTTTATGGTCTCTTCTATGGCATCCTCAATTAAAACCGCTGCATAGTCAAAACCTAAGTATCTGAACATTATGGCACCTGAGAGCAAGAACGATGTGGGGTTTACCATATCTCTACCGGCATATTTCGGTGCACTGCCATGGGTAGGCTCAAATATGGCAACTTCATCACCGATATTTGCCCCTGGAGCTACCCCAAGTCCTCCAATGAGACCTGCACAGGCATCGGAGAGATAATCACCGTTTAAATTGGGGCAGAGCAAGATGTCATAAGCCTGAGGTTTAAGAATTATCTGCATAAACATATTATCGGCAATCCTGTCATTTATCAGTATCCTGTCTTTGCTGTTACCTTGTCTTTGACCGTCACTTTCAAAGACTAAATGATCTTCATATGCCCTTGCAATCTCATATGCCCATTCTCTGAATGCACCTTCTGTATATTTCATTATGTTTCCCTTGTGGACAACGGTAATGGCCTTTCTTTTATTCTTTATGGCATAGTCAATAACCCATCTTGTAAACCTCTGCGTCCCTTTTCTGCTTATAGGCTTTATGCCTACACCTGTATCGTAAGACAGGGCAACCCCTGTTTTATCACGAACAAAATCTATGAGTTCCCTTGCCTCTTTTGTGCCTTCTCTCCATTCTATACCTTTATAGAGGTCTTCTGTGTTTTCCCTGAAGATTATTAAATCAATGTTTTGAGGCGATAAAAGGGGACTGGGAAGCCCTTCAAAATATCTAATAGGTCTCATACACACATAGAGGTCAAAGACCTGCCTTAGATATACATTAACGCTTCTGAATCCTCCTCCTACAGGTGTTGTAAGCGGTCCTTTGATGGCAACTTTATGTGTCTTTACCTTATCGAGCGTCTCCTCTGGTAATAGTTGACCTGTTTTATCAAGTGCCTTCTGTCCTGCAAGGAGGTTTATCCACCTTACCTTTCTATGGCCATTGTAAGCCTTTAAAACCGCCTCTTCAAGGACGCCTTTGGAGGCAACCCATATGTCCTCTCCTGAGCCATCTCCTTCAATATAAGGTATGTGAATGTATTCCATTATAGTTTCAGACCCCCATGTTTTATTATATAATTATTCAGCCCTTGTTCCTTAAGTATTCCCATCATGATCTTTGGAAGAGGAGAAAACCTCTTTCCCTTTCCTTTGGTTATATTATGGAGTAACCCTTCATCGATCCTTATCTCCAAGATATCACCTTCTTCTATATCATCTACATTACAGATTATAGCAGCAAGTCCGACATTAATGGCATTTCTGTAAAATATTCTGGCAAATGAGTTTGCCACCACAGCATCTATACCTGCCATCTTTATAATAAGCGGTGCATGTTCCCTGCTTGAACCAAGCCCAAAATTATTACCGCCTACAATTATATCACCCTTTGAAATCTTGCTATAGAATCCAGGGGCAATATCATCGAATACATGCTTTTTTAACTCATCCAGGTTTGACCTGAGGTGATAAAACCTACCCGGTATTATATGGTCTGTCGAGATATTATCTCCAAACCTCCATGCCCTACCCTTTACTATCATTATAGAACCTCCCTGGGGTCTGTTAGTTTGCCTGTTAAAGCACTCGCAGCTGCTGTAGCAGGTGAGGCAAGTATTATCTGGGAGTTAGGATTTCCCATCCTTCCCAGAAAATTTCTGTTTGAGGTGGAAACACACACCTCTTTATCCCCTAAAACACCCTGGTGAAGTCCTATGCAAGGACCGCACCCTGGTGCAAGTATGGTAGCTCCTGACTCAAAAAGTATAGTCAAAATACCATCTTTCAGTGCCTTTTGATAGACACCCCTCGATGCAGGAGAGACTAAAAGCCTTACCTTGGGATGTTTTGTTTTTCCCCGGAGGATCCTGGCTGCCACAGCCAAGTCTTGCAAACGGCCGTTCGTGCATGAACCTATAAATACCTGATGGATTGTCTTGTCCTTTGTTTCCAATGCATCCAAGGTCATTACATGATCTACCTCATGAGGCATACTCACATGGGGGACAAGGCTCGCCAAGTCTATCTCAAAACTCTTTTCATAAAAGGCACCTTCATCAGGTTCTAATGGGATAAATGACTCTCCCCTACCCTGCAATTCCATATAAGAACCGGTTATCTCATCAGAAGGAAAGAGCCCACATTTTGCCCCTGCCTCTACTGCCATATTGGCAATGGTCATCCTATCTTCCATGCCCAGGCTCTTCACGTCTCCGGTAAACTCCATGGATTTATATGTGGCACCATCGGCACCGAGCATACCAATTATCTTTAGGATCAGGTCTTTTGAACAAACACCGTCTGCAAATCTACCGGTGAGTTTAAATCTGAATGATTCAGGCACCCTCATCCATGTCATGCCAAGACCCATGGCCACTGCTATGTCCGTTGAGCCCATCCCTGTGGAAAAGGCTCCTATGGCACCACCTGTGCACGTATGAGAGTCGGCACCGACGAGGACTTCACAAGGGCAAAGAATCTTTTCTGTCATGATCTGATGACATATACCTTCACCTACATCAAAGATATTTGCCCCATATGTCCTGGCAAACTCTTTTATCATTATGTGGTCATTAGACAATTCTCTCCTCGGGCTGGGCGATGCATGGTCTATAAAGAAATTTATACGACCACCATCAAATAATGCTTTAAAACCCATCTCCTTAAACCGCCTGATAGCGAGAGGTGCAGTTCCATCCTGAAGGAGTATCCTGTCAACATTTACTATGACATAATCACCCTGTTTCACATCACTTTTTGTGTTTAAACTGAGAATCTTTTCTGCCAATGTCTTTGCCACTATATCAATCCTCCTCTGCCTTGGTGAGATCTTCAAACCTTATATCCAGACCTAATACACCTACTATCTCACCGTATTCATCCCTTATGGGACCAGATACTGTAACGCATAGGGCACCTGTGATCCTTGATGTATAAAGGTCTGTTACATGGACTTTACCTGTCTTCATAGGGTTTATAAACCAATCTCTGTCAGAAAAGTCATCATGGAGGCCTATTTTGTAGTATTTTGCCCTATCTACTGCCTGGGTGATGTTCTTGGTTATCTTTATACCCTCACTGTTTACTGTATAGGCAAACTGTATAAAAGGATACTCTTCTACAATAGCCTTCAATGTCTCTTCCTGTTGTTCTGGGGACATACTCTTTATCTTTTGATCCTCTATATATTTTTCAATAAGATGGGCAGCCATATCATATGCCCGTTTCTTAATGAGTTCAAATTCAGATACAAATATTTCAGGGATATACCTACGACATATATGTTCCATCTCTTCTTCTGATATGCATGTAACCCTTCCTTCATCGTATTGTTTGATTATCCACTTATTTATCTTTGCTATACCTGGATGGGTCTTTTGTATCCTTTCATTACCTGTTAAGGCAAAATAAGAGTTTATCCAGTGGGTAATACCTGCAAGGCCTGATTTATCTGTTATATTCACCACTAAGGGTCTATTCAGTATCTTGTTTGTATCAAAGGGTATATATATCTCCTCGTTTTTTGACAGACCATCAATGTGTATGCCGGCTGATGTGGCATTAAAGTCAGCCCCTATAAAGGGCTGCTGCTTAGGTATATGGTGTCCTATCTCCTTTTCAAAGTAGTTTCTTATCTTGGTTATTACATGAGGCTGGGTTCCTTTGTCATCACCTGTTAAGGATATGTATTCCATTATAAGACTCTCTATAGGTGCATTACCGGTTCTCTCCCCTATACCAAGGAGTGTGCCGTTTACATATGCACATCCATAGAGCCATGCGCTCACGCTATTTATAATAACCTTATTGAAATCATTATGACCATGCCACTCCAGGTATTCTGAAGGAACACCTGCATCATCCACCATAGCCCTTATTATCTTTCCTATAGACCTGGGCAGGGCAGCACCGGGATATGTAATACCAAGCCCAAGGGTATCACAGAGTCTTATCTTTACAGGCATCTTTGCCTGCCGGGATAGTTCCATAAGCGCCTGGGCAAAGGGCACTGAAAAACCATATATATCAGACCTTGTTATGTCCTCGAAATGACATCTCGGGATAATACCATGTTCCAGTGCCTTTTCCACGATTTTAATATAATCCTTGAAGACCTGGGAGCGTGTTTTTTTAAGTTTTAAAAATATGTGATAGTCTGATACACTTGTTAGTATACCGGTCTCTTTTAGTCTAAATTCCTTCACAAGCTCCAGGTCCTCTTTATTAGCCCTTATCCATCCTGTTATTTCAGGATACCTGTAACCTTTTTCAAGGCATCTTGTGAGCGCCTCTTTATCTTTATCCGTGTATAGGAAAAATTCACACTGCCTTATCACACCATTAGGCCCACCCAATTGATGTATGAGGTCGAAAAGGTCTTCTATCTGTTTGATTGTAAAAGGAGGTCTTGACTGCTGACCATCCCTGAAGGTGGTGTCGGTAATATATATCTCTTCTGGTGGGTCTATAAGCTCTATCTTATTATCGAATTTTACCTTGCAGACCTCTGTAAAAGGAAAGATATCTTTATATAACTGAGGTTCTTCCACATCTACGAGTGGATATTTTTTAAATTTTTGATCATTTTTGAATATAAAACCCTTTTTCTTTTTCATAGACACCTACCTTTTAAAAATTGATATTATTGAGAGAGAAAGCAACTCAAAGAAAAGCCGATAATACTTCCATCTTGGGGCTATTTTTCATAAACAACCTTTATCTTCAACTCGTTCAACTGCCTTGGGCTTACCCTTGAAGGCGCATCTGTGAGAAGACATACACCTTTCTGCGTTTTTGGAAACGGGATAACATCCCTTATGCTGTCCTGCCCCATGAGCATCATGAGAATCCTGTCAAAACCAAAGGCAATTCCCCCATGGGGAGGGGCGCCCATCTCTAATGCCTCAAGGAGAAAGCCGAATTTTTCCTCTGCCTCAGCCTCGTCAATGTTTAAGAGCTTAAACATCTCAATCTGTTCTTCTTTCCTGTATATCCTTATACTCCCTCCACCTATCTCAACCCCGTTTAAAACAAGGTCATATGCCTTGGATTTTAATGATTCGTAATCACCGTTAAACTGCTTTATATCGGTCTTGGATGCTGTAAAGGGGTGGTGGCATGCCACATATCTCTTCTGCTCTTCACTGTATTCAAAGAGGGGGAAATCTGTAACCCACAAAAACTTAAATAGATTTTTATCTATGAGGTCATATTTTTCCCCTAAATACAATCTGAACCTGCCCATAAGCTCACATATCTTCTTTTTATTACCTGTCATCATAAAGATGACATCGCCATCTTTTACATGAAGTCTTTCATTGATAGAGGATCTTTCCTCATCCTTGAAATACTTTACCACTGGAGACTGAAGTGTATCTGCATCCTTTCTTATCCAGATAAGCCCTTCTGCCCCCATCTGTTTTGCCACTTCCACAGATGTATCTAAGTCTTTCCTGGATAGACCTTTCCCCTTTAAAACCATTGATTTTACAACACCTTTGTTTTCTATAGCCTTTTTAATTACCCCAAAGTCCGTGTCTTTAAAGATATCTGTAATATCCATGATGGGCAGTTCAAACCTTAAATCCGGTTTATCTGTCCCATATCTCTCCATGGCTTCATCATAGGTCATCCGCATAAAAGGTTCATCCCATATCTGACCTTTAACAACCCTGTATATCTCCTTTATGAGTCCTTCACTTATATTTATCACATCTTCTACATCTACAAAGCTCATCTCCATATCTATCTGAGTGAATTCAGGCTGTCTATCTGCCCTTAGATCCTCATCCCTGAAACATCTAACTATCTGGAAATACCTGTCAAAACCGGCTATCATAAGTATCTGTTTAAACAACTGGGGAGATTGGGGGAGGGCATAAAATGTCCCTAAGTTAAGACGGCTCGGCACAATAAAATCCCTTGCACCTTCGGGAGTGCTCTTGGTAAGCATGGGTGTTTCAAATTCAAAAAAACCCCCTAAGGCAAGATAATCCCTTACTGCTTTATATACCTTGCTCCTTGTGACAAATATATCCTGCACCCCAGGTCTTCTCATATCAAGGTATCTATATTTCAATTTTATTGATTCATTAGGCTCCTCTTCATCAAGTGGGAATGGAAGGGGCTTTGATGTATTGAGTATATTGAGATTATAAACATAAACCTCCACCATGCCAGTGGGTATACTGGGATTTTCTGTCCCTTCTGGTCTTTTTTCCACATGACCTTTTATCTGAATTACGTATTCCTGTTTTATATCACCTGCCATTTCATGGGCTTCTTTTGATATTTCCGGGGAGAATACAACCTGCACAATCCCTGTCACGTCACGCAAATCAACAAATATGAGCCCACCATGGTCTCTTCTCCTATAAACCCAGCCTGCAAGGAGTATCTCCCTGCCCACATCATCCACATTAACAGCACCGCAATATTTGTCCCTCAATGTCTACCTCCATTAAAAAGTCACTAATTATATATGCTTACAGGATGTTAAGTCAAGAAATAACAAGGCATTAAAACCAATCCATATTTTAAAGCCTTCCAAAAAACAGCAAAGAGCTGAAAAAATTATCCATATAGGCCTTATTGATGTGTCCCAGGGTAAAGACATTATTAAAGGTCTCTGTGGTATTGACTTGATGGGTATGCTGTCTTAATTTTTTATACAAAAATCTAAAAACATTTTAGCAGATTAAGGAGAGAAATCCATGGAGACTTTTGAATTCAAAACCGAGGTAAAACAATTACTTGACCTTATGATACACTCTTTATATTCCCATAAGGAGGTTTTTTTGAGAGAACTTATCTCAAATGCCTCTGATGCCATAGACAGGGCAAGGTATGAATCCCTTACAAATAGTTCAGTGCTTGAAGATGATGGGATATGGAAGATAAAGATCACATCAGACAAGGAAAAAGGGACACTTACTGTAAGTGATAATGGCATAGGAATGACAAGGGAGGAAATTATTGAGGCCCTGGGCACAATAGCCCATTCAGGGACTAAAGATTTTCTCATGGCACTTCAGAGCAAGGAGGTAAAGGACAATCCAGAGCTTATAGGACAGTTCGGTGTTGGTTTTTATTCATCTTTTATGGTGGCAGACAGGATAACTGTGCTTTCAAGAAAGGCTGGGGAAAAAGATAAAAAGGGTGTGAAGTGGGAATCTACCGGCGATGGAACATTCAGTATTGAAGATATATATAAACCAGGTAAAGGAACGGATGTCATCCTCCATCTAAAAGAAGATGAAAAAAAATATCTCGATGAATGGGAGATAAGGGTAATTGTTAAAAAATATTCAGATTTTATCGAGCACCCTATTGTAATGGAGGTTGAAAAGGAAAAAGAGAGCGATTTGGAGAAGGGTAAAAGATTCAAGGTAAAAGAGGAAGAAACATTAAACTCAAGAAAGGCAATATGGCTCAAGGATAAGTCTGAAGTTACACCAGATGAATATAATGAATTTTACAAGCATATATCTCATGATTTCAAGACCCCTGCCAAGGTAATACACTATAGGGCAGAAGGGACTTCTGAATTCACTGCCCTATTATATATACCATCAAAGGCTCCATTTAATATACTCTTTAAAGACTTTCAGATAGGACCTATGCTGTATGTGAAACGTGTCCAGATAATGGAGCATTGCGAGGAACTTATACCCCCTTATCTGCGTTTCATAAGGGGTGTTGTGGACTCGTCTGACTTGCCCCTTAATGTATCCAGAGAGATACTTCAAAACAACAGACAGGTAGATATTATAAAAAACAACATAACAAAAAAGGTGCTCGATACACTGGAAGATATGAAAAAGGACGAGTATGATAATTATCTGAAGTTTTACAGAGAGTTTGGAAGGGTTTTAAAAGAAGGGCTCCACTATGACTTCACAAGGAGAGAACAGATCGCAGACCTATTACTCTTTAACTCAACAAAATCAGAAGATGGAAAACTAAGGACCTTAGGCGATTATTTAATCTCCATGAAGGATGACCAGAAGGATATATACTATATTGCTGCCCCTTCTCTTGAAGAGGCGCTTATGTCTCCTTATCTCGAGGCATTCAGGGAAAAAGACTATGAGGTTCTCGTATTCAACGATGAGATAGATGAATTTGTTTTAAGCGGCTTGGAATATAAAGGAAAGAGATTGAAATCAGTCACAAGAGGGGATATTGAGATTGACGAGTCAAAGAAAGAAAAAAAGGAAAAGGCAAGACAAGAATATAGTAGACTCATTGAGATGATAAAAGACCAATTGAAGGATCATGTGAAAGACGTGAGGTTCTCAGGCAGGCTAAAAGATTCTGCATGCTGTCTTGTAGCAGATGAGGGTGATATGGACACCCAGATGGAAAAGCTTTTGAAGGCCATGGGACAGGATGTTCCTGAACACAAGAGGATACTTGAACTCAACCCTGAGCATCCTCTATTTGCAAATATGCACGCCATGTTTGAAAAAGACAAAGAAAATCCCATGCTTAAGGATTTTATTGATCTCATCTATGATCAGGCGCTCATATTAGAGGGCTCAAGACCAAAAGACCCTGCAAGGTTTTCCCAGATAGTAGCAAGGATTATGGCTGAAAAAATTAAAGACCTTTGAAAAAAATTTTATTAAACTGGGGCAAATCCTTCTTGCCCTTCGGATAAGTTATTTAGATTTTGTGGAAAATTGAAAATATTCTAATATTGATTTATGCTTTATGACAGTAGATACTCCTGCCTTATCCTCTGGAGACTCCTATATATATTCTTTTTTACATTTCTGTTGTGTTTTTTTAGCTCTGTTATGATGTCCTTAACAAGCCTTCTCTTAGATGTGTGACTATGGGGGCACTTGCTGGCAACAACAGGTAACTCAAGAAGCTCAGATAGCCTTGAAAGCTCCTTCTCTTCCACATAGGCAAAAGGTCTTATTATATAAAGTTCGCCGTTAAACATCTCCTGATAAGGCTGCATTGTCCCTATCTCACCCTGAAAAAAAAGGTTCAAAAGCATAGTCTCTATTATATCGTCCATGTGATGGGCAAGGGCAAGTTTCTTAAAACCCTTGTTATGGGCTGTCTTAAACAGTGCCTTTCTCCTGTTCCAACTACACCAAAAACAATCAAAATCTCTATTATCCTTCTGCCATTCCTCGGGTGCTTCTACAATCAAATAAGGAACAGATTCATTTTCAAAATGCCTTATCAAACTCTCTTTGTCTACCCATTCAAAACCCATATCAACAAAACATGCTGTTAATTCATAGTTTATTGGGACAAACTTTAACCTCTCCTTCATTATCCTAAGAAGTGTAAGGCTGTCCTTGCCGCCTGAGACACCAATAAGAACCTTATCGCCGTCTTTAAGCATCCTGTAATCCCAGATGGCCTTGCCAACCTTCTTTGTTGTAAAGTAAAGCTGTCCCTTTAGATTCAAATCAAAGATTCTGCGAGTTCTTTTGTCTTTTCGATAAATTCTTTCTTAATAGGAGTTCCTTCGGGAGTGCATGCCAATGCCTCGATCCTTCCTGCATAGACAAGTTTCTGGAGATCAAAAATCATCTTAAACATGGATATGGATGGCTCGCAAACATTAACATCTTCACTGCCACATGTGAGTAATGTAACTGCCTTTTTTCCTGCTATACGGGAATTGAATTTCTCATCCATAAAGGCTATTGTTCTGTCTATGGCAACCTTTAGCTGGGCTGATACATTAAACCAGTAAATAGGACTGGCATATACAATCAAATCCGATTCAGCCATATATTTTATTATATCTTTCATATCATCATTAATTTTGCATACACCTGCCGGAAGACATACATAACAACCCTGACATGGTCTTATATTCATATCATTTAGATAAAGCATCCTTACATTGATATCCTTCTTTTTTAAAATATCTGAAAATGCATTAACAAGCTGTATGGTATTTCCATCTTTCCTTGGGCTACCAAATAGAACAACTGCCTTCATTTAATCCTCCTGATCTTTATTAAAACAAAAGACTTTATCAGAAACGTTCAGGTTTATTTGTATCACTTTTAATAATGTTTTGCAATGGCTGTTTTTGTGGAAATAATGAATATAAATTAAGACCTTTGAAAAAGGTCTCTGCTCTGAGATACATCTGTGAGACCCTTTTGATAGATTCTTAAGATTTTGAGAGATATGAAAAAATATTTTAATATTTTTTGAGACCTTTGCCATATTTTCCTAAGCCCTCTATTTTATGAATGCCAAAAAATTTATGCTGATTCAAAAAAGGGATTATTGACAGGAAAGAAAAAACATAATAGAATCAGTTCATGCGAGAGTGGCGGAATTGGCAGACGCACTGGACTTAGGATCCAGCGGGTAAAACCGTAGGGGTTCAACTCCCCTCTCTCGCAAATCTGTAAAAAAAGGCAGGTCATATAAACCTGCCTTTTTTTCGTTTTTATACCTCTTATTTTTTTAATGGTGATGGGCTGTAGGGGTGGTGCCACCGCTTGAGCCTGTTGCTGCAGCTACACCTGATGCTATTGCCGCTGCTCCTACAACGCCTGCTGCAATAGTGCCTGCACCAACACCTGCTGCTACACCTGTGCCTGCTGCAGCTCCTGCACCAGCGCCTGCACCTGTTCCTGCACCAGCGCCTGCGCCTGCCTCACCGGCACCTGCGCCAGCACCGGCACCTGCTGCACCGGGCTGAATACCCGTAAGACCCCACTGGTTTAAAATACCCTGAAGGGCAGCTGCTGAAAATGGTGCAGGGACTGTAGGTATTGCGCCTACAAGAACAGTAGTAAAATTACCTGCATTTACCGTTACGACCTGTGCAGGAAAGGCAGGATTAAAAACCGAAACAGATTGGGATAAGGCGTAAATAGTTGTCCCTGGATTCTCTGTGACCACAGTAAGCCATTCTGTTCCTCTTGCCCCTGCCACTGCTGTAGGTGTATGGACCTCAAATTTAGATTGAGGATCAAGGAATTTCTCTACCTTGGTGTGTAATGCCCCTGTTTTGATTGATACAATACCCTGTCTCTTGTTTTTCTCAAGAAGAAACTCTGTTATCTCAATCTTAGAGTTCTGTCCTATATTCAAAAGGCTGTCATCGGTTAGCGTTAGTTTTGTCCGTGATTGTTTTCCTGTTACTACAAGGTCTTTTGTTAAAACAGGGTCATTCATAGCAGGTTTCAACTTGGCCTTGGCCCTTTCCAATGATACATCGCCCCTTATATCTTCAAATTTACCTATTGTCCCTGCATAAATATATGTAGGAAATGCTATCTGGATAGCCAAAAATAAAACAAAAAAACACCTAAAAATCTTTTTGGGTTTCATATAAACCCTCCTTTTGTTTGATTTATATTTAGAGACTAAAAAAATTAATTAATTTTGTCAAATTATTTGCAATAATAAAATTTATAAGTGGATTGAAGGATCAAGATTTTCTCAAAAATTCTCCAACCAAATCTTATCAGGATGCAATTTTTATTTGTCTTTAGGGGCAATTTTGAATAAAATTTAAGACTATGCCAGCTAATCTACCACCTGATTATTTTGAAGAAGAAAAAAAATTAAGACAGGCAAAGACTATTGACGAAAAGATCGGCATTATAGAGAATATGCTCGCCATTATACCCCATCATAAAGGGACGGACAAGCTCATAGGTTCTTTAAGGGCAAGGGTTTCAAAATTGAAAGAAGAAAGGGAGAAGAGACCCCAGGTTCAAAAAAAATCTGACTCTTTATACAATATAAAGAAAGATGGGGCAGGACAGGTGCTTTTTATTGGTTTTCCTAATTCTGGAAAATCATCTGTTGTTTCTGCCCTTTCTGGTGAACCATTAGAAACTGCTGAATATCCCTATACAACAAGGGCACTGCAACAAAGGATGATGCGCTATGAGGATATACAGATTCAACTCATAGATACACCTGCAATAGGAGATGAATCTACAGGTATATGGTTTGGCAATATGGTGAGAAAAGCAGATGTCATTGCTGTTACAATGGCTCTATCAGATGCCCTGGATATAGAGTTTGAGCTTATTATGGAGGAACTAAGACCTCATTTACCTCACCTCCAGAAGACAGCCCAAAGGCTCGTTGTTGTCATAAACAAGCTTGACCTCGTAAAATACAAAAAATACCTTGAAGAATTTGAAAAACAGTTGGATAAAAATCATAAAATTATCCCTGTCTCGGCAAAAAATGATGTGAACATACACCTTTTGAAGGATCAAATCTTTGAAAACCTTGAAATTATTAGGGTTTATTCAAAGATACCAGGTAAAAAACCTGATCTTGATGCGCCTTTCGTTGTTAAAAAAGGGAGCAATCTCCTTGATTGCGCCGGTAAAATACACAAGGATTTCAAAGAAAAATTGAGATATGCAAAGCTGTGGAGAAAAGACAAACTCGATGGCATGATGGTAAGCAGGGATTTTATCCTTGAAGATGGAGATATTATAGAGTTCCATCTTTAATAGGATTTACAAGAGCTTAAGGCCTGCTGTCCTGTGCATATCCAAAATCTTTATAGGTCTTAATTATGAACAAGGCAATTATATTGGTTATAAAAAATGATAGATCAGGCCCTTTAAAGGGATTTCATCCCTGGGTTTTTTCCCGTGCTATAAAAGAAATACCTGAGGGACTAAGCCCCGGGCAACCAGTGAAGCTCTACGATGAAAATAACAGGTTTCTTGCCCATGGATACTTTAATTCCTATTCCCAGATTGCAGTCCGCATATGGGGGTATGATGAGCAGGAAAATATTGATGAAGCATTCTTCAAAAAAAGGATAGAGATGGCATACAGGTTAAGAAAGAGATATATAGAGGGAAATAAAACTAATGCGTTTCGATTATTAAACGGTGAGAATGACCTTATGCCAGGTCTCATAGTAGATAATTACGATAAATATATAGTAGTCCAGTTCCACACACGTGGGATTGAGGCATGGAAGGATATGATTATATCTTCAATCAGAGAAGTGATGGAGCCCATTGGTATATACGAGAGGTCTGATATGACCATAAGGGAAACAGAAGGAATCTCTAAGAGAAGCGGCCTTCTCTGGGGAAACATACCTGATAAAATAGAGATTAAAGAAAACGGTTTTAGGTTCCTTGTAGATGTAAAACACGGACAAAAGACAGGTTTTTTTCTTGACCAGAGGGATAAAAGAAATGCCTTTATGAAATATGTAAAGGATGCCGTAGTTCTTAATTGCTTTTCCTATACAGGGGGTTTTTCCGTTTATGCATTGGCTGGAGGTGCAAACTTCATAGAGAATGTGGATACCTCTCATGAAGCCCTTGAAATGGCAAAGGAGAATATAAGATTGAACGGATTCAATATAGACAAATGTAGATTTATAAAGATGGATGTCAAAGAATTTCTAAAAGACAGTAGATTAAAATACGATTCAATAGTCCTTGACCCTCCCGCCTTTATAAAAGATAGAACAAAGATGAAGGAAGGAAAGATAGGTTATAGAAAAATAAATGAATCTGCCATGGAACACATCAATGAACATGGCGTCCTTCTCACGTGTTCATGCTCTGCCCATCTCGGAATGGATGATTTCAGATATTTGCTATCCCAGGCAGCAGGAGGAGCAAAGAAAAACTTCAAGATAATTGAAACATTTACCCACGGTATAGACCATCCTCAACTTCTACCTTTTACTGAAGGTAGTTACCTAAAATGCTTTATCTTATGTTTTTGACAAAACAACCATAATAATGTATTTTTTTACATGTCTGAACCAATAAAGATAATAGACAAAATATATCAGATAGGTGGTCCTAACCTCACTGACATCAGGGATGGTGCTATTTATCTCATTGATCTGGGAGAACTTATTCTTATTGATGCTGGATCAGGGTTTGGCTTCAAGAAAACCATAAAAAATATAGAACATCTCGGTTACAGGCCATCAGACATTTCAGCAATTATACTTACCCACTGCCATGTAGACCATATAGGAGGTGCACACCTTTTTAAGGAAAACTTGGGAACAACCTTGATTATGCACGAATTAGATGCAGAGATTGCGCAGAGGGCAGATATAAGGCTAACAGCAGCATTCTGCTTTGAAGTGGACTTTAAGCCATTGTTTGTAGATTTAAAGCTCAAAGGCGAAGAAGTAAGGTTGAATTTTGGTAGTCAGGAGATAGTATGTATCCATACCCCTGGCCATACCCCTGGCTCTATATGTGTTTACCTTGACATAGACGGAAAAAGGGTGCTTTTTGCCCAGGATATGGGTGCTCCACTTTTGAAGGAATTTGACTGCAACCCGAATGCATGGGTCAGGTCTATAGATAAATTATTCTATATAAATCCTGACATCTTATGCGATGGTCATTCAGGTGCATATAAATCAAAACAGCTTGTTCGCCAATATCTCCAGTTCTGTATAGACAAACAGCTTGAATTAGGTTACCTCTGACACTATCCATCTCAATTTTATTGTGTAATTCCATGGACCTAAAAAATTCAAAAATTATCCACAGAGGTCTCACAGATGTGCACCATTCTAAAAACCTTTTAAAAAAGATCTATTGGAATGTTTTTTTAAAAGCCTTTATTTTACCCTTTTATTTGTCTTTATTTTTCTATAAAATTATGAAGGAATGAAAATGAAAAAAACATATGAAAGCCTATTTTCCATGGTCATCTTTTGCTTGTTTGCTTTAATTGTAGTCTTTTTAGTATATCCTGACAATTCTGCTGCCCGTGAACCATGGGGTATTTATGTAGAGAGGGTAGAGGATTCAGAGGGTCTTGAGAGGTGCAGGGTATGTGGCAGGATTATTGGTATAGGTAGTATGCATATGGACGCAGAGGTGATCATAGAGAATCATCTCAAAGATAAACTCAGCGATATGGATATAGAATATATAGATCACAAAGGCACAGGAAAATATATTCATGTCCTTATTTATAAATTTATAGAGCGTAAGGGCGGAAATCTTGCTGTAGAAAAACCAGCAAGCATTGGCTTTCACATACACCTTATTGATAAAAATAATACCCTGAGGCGTGTATATGTCTTTGAGGAGACCCAGCAGGCATTAAGCCAGAATGTCCTCAATATAAGAAAATTTTTAAGGAGAAGGGCGAAATGGCTTACAGCCAGTGAACTTGCCGAAGAGGGTATTTATGCAGGTTTGGAGACACTTAAAGGAGACATGAAATGAAGGCGCTCTTTGCCATGGATCTAATAGGCGGTAATGCTGTCAGGCTGAAAAAAGGAGATTTTTCCCAGATGACTATTTACAGCCATAACCCTGTAGAAAAGATAAAAGAAATGATAAACAAGGGTGCTAAGGATTTCCACATAGTAGACCTTGATGGGGCAAGGGAGGGTGTCCCGGTCCATCTTGAACTTATTAAAAAGATAAGACAGGAGATAAAGGGTTATATGGAGGTAGGTGGAGGCATCCGCTCAGAAGACACAATAAAACAATACAGCGAACTGGGGATGGATGGCATCATCATCGGGACAAAGGCCTTGGAGGACAATAACTTTTTTAAAAAATTATCAAGATACAAAAATATAGTTTTAGGATTGGATGTCTATGAAGGAAAGGTTATGATCAAAGGCTGGAAAGAATCCATAAACAGGTCAATAGAAGATATAATAAAAGAGTCAGAGGAGGTAGGTATAAAGGCATTGCTCTGCACAAGCATTGCAAGGGATGGTATGCTCACCGGTCCTGACTTTGACTCTCTGAAAAAAATCCTGAAAATTACCAAAATACCTGTGATTGCCAGCGGCGGTGTTTCAAGTATAGAAGATGTAAAGCTGCTTAAACCCATGGGTGTATGGGCAGTAATTCTTGGTAAGGCAGTATATGAAGGTCTTATAAGGATTGAAGAAGCTATAGAGTATGCAGATTAAATGCAGCAAGGAACCTTAAAAAGTCTTTTACTCTGGATCACACATCCTTAAGACCCGTTTTTGATGAGTTGTTTATGTTTTGATAAAAATGAAAAATATTATGTTGTTTTCTACGTTACTCATTATGATTACATGTGTTTGTCTAAAGTTATCAATATTATACTGGGAAAGGAGCTCAAATGGGTATAGGAGATGATATAAAATGGGATGAAAGAGGGCTTATCCCTGTTGTAGTTCAGGATTATTCATCAAAGGATGTGCTCATGGTAGCCTATATGAACAAAGAGGCCCTTGAGCTAACATTAAGAACAGAGACTGCCCACTATTTTTCCAGATCAAGACAAAAACTTTGGCTAAAGGGTGAAACCTCAGGACATACACAAAAGGTAAGGGCTATTCATATAGATTGCGACAATGATACAATCCTCTTAGAGGTAGAGCAAAAGGTCGCTGCCTGTCACACTGGTCATTGGAGCTGTTTTTTTCGCACATGGAAGGATGGCTGGACAGTGACAGGTAAAAAGGTGTTTGATAGCAGTGAGGTCTACAAAAATCCATAATCTATATTCATATGTTAATTAGATTTTTAAAAAAATGAAAAAATGTCTCCTTTTCTTTGTAACATGCGGTTTTATAGGTTATCTCCCTTTTATGCCTGGAACATATGTGTCTATTTTAGGGTGTATCATCCTTTATCTGTTTCCCTTTGATTCCCTCTCAATGAATATCTTGTTTCTGATGTTGTTTATAAGTCTTTCTGTTATATGCATAAACATCACGGCATATGAAGGAAGCGACCCTCCATATATTGTAATAGATGAATTAGCAGGGATGTTCATAACCATGACAGGACACAGAATAAATATAACAAATCTTATTGCAGGCTTTATACTTTTCAGGTTTTTTGATATAGTAAAGCCACATCCTATAAGATATGTGGAGAGATATAGAAAAGGTTATGGAATAATGGCAGATGATATCTTAGCCGGTGTTTTTGCCAATGCATGTCTTTATTTATTTGTCTTTTTATGGGGATACTTTCAATGATTAAGGAACGTAAAATCGGTAATCTCCTTAAGTCTAAATCATTAAAGATAGCTGTTGCAGAATCTTGCAGTGGTGGACTCATATCAAATAGGATAACCAATATTGATGGTGCATCAGGCTATTTTGAGGCAGGATTTGTAACATACAGCAATGAGTCAAAGACAAAATTCCTGGGTGTGCCAGAAGATATAATAAAGGAAAAAGGGGCTGTGAGCAGCGAGGTAGCAGTCCTTATGGCAGAAGGCGTGAGGCAGGTAACAGGCGTGGATATAGGGGTCTCGACAACAGGCATAGCCGGCCCAACTGGAGGAACAGAAAAAAAGCCTGTGGGGACGGTTTATATCGCCTTATCATGCACCGAAGGAACATATGTAAAAAGACTATCTCTTAAAGGCACAAGAATTGAAATTAAAAAACAGACCTCTGATGAAGTATTGAGATTTATAGAAGATTATCTTGAAGGAAGACTCTCATGAGGGCATTTATTGCATTGGAACTACCTTTATCTGTAAAGGAAAATCTCTCAAAGGTCATATCCAACATGTCTATGAAGATGGATGGCGTAAAGTGGGTAAACAATGCAGGACTCCATATAACCCTCAAGTTTTTAGGTGAGGTAGAAGAGACATTGGTAGGTAGAATAAGAGAGGGGCTTTCATATCTGGGAGAAAAATATCCTCCCTTCACCCTTGCATTAGATTGTATCGATGCCTTTCCTGATAAAAAAAGGGCAAGGGTTATTGTTGTTAAATTAAAAAATAGGGTTGACATTGCCATTAACATATTTAAAGATATAGAAAATAATTTAGAAAAATATAGTTTTGAGAAAGAAAAAAGGGTATTTACACCCCATATTACCCTTGGAAGGAGAAAGACGCCTGCACCACTACTGGAAAAGACAATAGCCAAACTTGATGAATTAGAGTTTCCTGTGGACACTTTGGTGATGTTTAAAAGCACACTAACTAATAAAGGGGCTATATATGACCCTATCTGGAAAATAAAACTTGGAGGCATTATACAATGAAGGAAGAGAATAATAAGACAAAAGCCATAGATATGGCCGTAAGCCAGATAGAAAGGCTTTTCGGCAAGGGCTCTATCATGAAGCTGGGGGAAAAACCCATAGAGGAAGTCCCTGTTGTATCTACAGGCTCCCTTTCCCTTGATATTGCCCTTGGCATTGGTGGTCTGCCAAGGGGAAGGGTTGTGGAGATATATGGCCCTGAGGCATCTGGAAAGACTACCCTGGCACTTCATGTGGTAAGCGAGATACAGAAAAAAGGTGGGACTGCATCGTTTATTGATGCAGAGCACGCCCTGGATGTAAATTATGCTAAAAATATTGGTGTTAAAACAGATGAACTTCTAATATCTCAACCAGACACAGGGGAACAGGCCCTTGAGATTGCCGAAATACTTGTAAGAAGCGGGGCAGTTGATATCATTGTGATAGATTCAGTGGCAGCCCTTGTCCCGAGGGCAGAGATAGAAGGTGATATGGGTGATGCCCATATGGGTCTTCAGGCAAGGCTTATGTCACAGGCATTAAGAAAATTAACAGCCACCATCAGTAAATCCCTCACAACAGTGATATTCATAAATCAGATAAGACAGAAGATAGGTATACAATTCGGCAACCCTGAAACAACCACAGGAGGCAATGCCCTCAAGTTTTATTCATCTGTTAGGCTTGATATAAGGAGGGTGTCATCCATAAAAGACGGACAGGACATTGTAGGGAGCCGCACAAGGGTAAAGGTGGTAAAAAATAAACTTGCACCACCCTTTAAAGAGGTGGAATTTGACATCATATTTGGCGAAGGGATTTCAAAAGAGGGTGATATCCTTGACTTAGGCGTTGAAACAGGTTTTATTGAAAAGACAGGGACATGGTTTTCTTACAATGATACACGTCTTGGTCAGGGTAGAGAGAATGCAAAGGATTATCTAAAAAAACATCCTGAAATGATTAAAGACATAGAGCAAAAGATTCTAAATCATTATCAAACAAAAAAAGGTGAATCGTGACATCAAAAGATATAAGAAGACTATTTCTCCAATATTTTGCAGGCAATGGCCATACCATTGTCTCGAGTTCATCTCTTGTCCCTGATAAGGACCCCACCCTGCTTTTTGTAAATGCAGGTATGGTTCAGTTTAAGAATGTCTTCCTTGGTATAGAAAAAAGAGATTATTTGAGGGCAACATCCTGTCAAAAGTGCGTAAGGGCAGGGGGGAAACACAATGACCTGGATAACGTGGGCAAGACCCTAAGGCACCATACATTTTTCGAGATGCTCGGCAATTTTTCCTTTGGCGATTATTTCAAAAAGGATGCCATTGCCTTTGCCTGGAAATTCCTCAAGGATGCCCTAAACCTTGACGAGGAAAGGCTCTGGGTAACCATATACAAGGATGATGAGGATGCAGCATCCATATGGAAAGACATAGGGGTCAGAAGCGAGAGGATAGTCCGGCTCGGAGAAAAGGACAATTTCTGGTCTATGGGAGATGAGGGTCCATGTGGTCCATGCTCGGAGATTATCTATGATTTAGGAGAAGGGGTGGGATGCGGAAAGCCAACTTGTATGGTAGGCTGTGACTGTGACCGTTTTCTTGAGATATGGAATCTTGTCTTTATGGAATTTGAAAGGGAGAAAGACGGCAAGATGAAAAAACTCCCGAGACCATCTATAGATACTGGTATGGGGCTTGAAAGGGTAACATCGGTCATCGAGAAGAGACTGGGCAATTATGAAACAGACCTCTTTATGCCAATCATAAGAAAGATTGAGGATATATCTGGCTGTGCCTACGGTGAAAATGAAAAGACAGACATAGCCATAAGGGTAATAGCAGACCATGTTAGAGGCGCTACATTTATTATAAATGACGGCGTCCTTCCTTCTAAAGAAGGTAGAGGTTATGTCTTAAGAAGGATTATAAGAAGGGCATTGAGGTATGGAAAAAAGATAGGCATAGAAAAGGAATTCATCCACAATCTATCAAGTGCAGTAGTAGACATTATGGAGGAAACATATCCTGAGATTAAACAGAATCATCCATATATAGTCCGCGTCCTTAAAGGTGAGGAAGAGAGGTTCATAGAGACCCTAAATTTTGGCATGAGATTATATGAGGAGATAGCACAAGAGGTAAAGGCAAAGGGCGCATCTGTAATACCGGGTAGCCTTGTTTACAGATTATATGATACTTATGGATTCCCCCTTGATATAACAAGAGAAATGGCAGAGGATGACGGGCTTTCATTGGATATGGAAGGTTTTGAGGAGGAGCTAAGGCAACAGAAGATAAGGTCAAGGACTGCCTCTAAGATTAAGGGAGATGAATTAGAGTCAAGCCATATAGAGGCCCTTAAGGCAGATATAAGGAATATCTTTGTGGGATATGAAAAGATACAGGCTAAAGCTAAAATACTGAATATTATTTCTGGCGATATTTCTGTAGATGAAATCAAAGAAAAACAGGAGGCAGAGGTCTTTTTTGATACCACCCCTTTTTATGCAGAAAGCGGTGGACAGGTTGAAGATACAGGTTTTCTTGAATCTCCATCAGGCAAAGCAGACGTTATAGCAGTAAAAAAGATAAGGGCAGATCTTTTCTCCCATAGGGTCAGGGTAATAGAAGGTTCTATTAAAAAAGGTGATAAGGCCGACCTCTATATAAACATAGAGAAAAGACGCAATACCTCAAGAAATCATACTGCTACTCATCTTCTTCACTATGCACTAAGACAGGTTCTGGGCGTTCATGTAAAACAGGCAGGCTCTCTTGTGGAACCCGATAGGTTCAGGTTTGATTTTACCCATTTTCAGGCAATGGAGGATGAGGAAATTGCAAGGGTAGAGGATATTGTCAATGAAAAGATACTTGACTGTATAGATGTGGTAATTGAGGAGAAGTCAAGAGAAGATGCCATAAAAGAGGGGGCAACTGCGTTATTTGAGGAAAAATATGGTGAAAAGGTAAGGGTAGTCAGGATAGGAGATTTTAGCGCAGAATTATGCGGTGGAACCCATGTAAAAAACACAGGCGAGATAGGTAGCCTATATATTATAAGCGAAGGTTCTCTGGCATCAGGAGTAAGGAGGATAGAGGCTGTAACAGGAAAAGGCTCCATCTCTTACAAGAGGCGGCTCGAATCTATCCTGAAGTCTATATCAAGACAAACAAATACTGAGATAGGTAGGCTTGATGAAAAGATAGAGAATATGGTAGTTGAGATCAAAGAAAAAGAAAAGACCATAGAGCGCCTTAAAGAAGATGTGATGAAATATAGGGTAGAAGATGCCTTAAAGACTGCTAAAGATAAAAATGGCACAAAGATAGTATCCATGTTTCTGGAAGACGCACCAGTAGATGAGCTGAGGAAGGTTTCAGATATAATAAGGGGTAAAGAGAAGAACTCAGTTGTAGCCCTTGGTTCAAGAAATGAGGATAAGGGCATCATCATTGTTGCAGTAAGCAAGAGCCTTATAAATCAGTATAATGCAGGAAAGATCATAAAATCCCTCACCGAGAGATTTAATGGAAAGGGAGGGGGAGGACCACAGATTGCCCAGGGCGGTATCCCTGGTGAAAAGGTCATGGACGCCCTAAAAGACATATACAATACCCTATGAAATATTTAAGGAGCCAGATATGATAAGATATCTTGACACTATAAAGAATGTAAACCTCTTCAATATATTAGAAGATGAAGACATCAAGTTGATAGCTCGGATTGCCAGCATTAAAAACCTTCCTAAGGGCTATGTGGTATTTCAAGAGGGAGAAAAGGGGGATGCGCTATATATCATAATAAAGGGTAAGGTAAAGGTATCTCTATATGATGACGATGGAAGGGAATATATATTGGATATTATAGGGAAAGATGGTTTCTTTGGAGAACTTTCACTCCTTGATGACCTACCCCGTTCTGCTAATATTATAACTACAGAAGACTGTGAGTTTATTATATTGAAAAGGTATGATTTTATAAAACTCCTTATGGAAAATCCCACCATTACCATAAACATCCTAAAAACCATGTCCACAAGGTTAAGGGCAGCAGATGAGAGGATTAAAGGGTTGGCATTTTTTAGTGTTGAGGGCAGGATACTGAAATATCTCATGGAGATCGGAGAAGAGATAGGGATAAAGGTAAAAAATCACATAATCATTGAAAACGGTCCATCCCAAGTAGAGATAGCAAGCTCATGTGGCTGCTCCAGAGAGACCGTATCAAGGATGCTGAAAAGCCTGGTCAATAAGGGCATAATAACGGTAAGAAAGAGACAGTATACCCTATATACAGGGCATCTTTCATTCTGACTGTCTTAATTTTATAAAATACGACCTGTTAATTTCTGAAATCAAATGATAAGGACAGGCAGTTTTTGAAACACAAAAGAAAAGGTCTCAGATTATCAAGATTTTTTATAACCATTGGTTTTTTAGCCATAATCTCCTGGATAGGCTATTATTTTGTTTTCCCGGATATAACATTACTCAAGACCAAAAATCCAAAAAAGACATCCTTTATGGAATATAGGGAGAGGCAATGGAAAAACCAGGGAAAGAAGATAAAGATGAATAAAAAGTGGGTATCCCTGTCGGTTATATCCCCTTATCTTATAAAGGCAGTGATCATTGCCGAAGATGATAAGTTTTGGTCTCACAAGGGTTTTGACTTTGATGCAATACAAAAGGCTATAGAAAGGGATATAAAGGAAGGAAAGCCAAAATTCGGTGGCAGCACAATAAGCCAACAACTTGTAAAAAATCTCTATTTAACCCCTACAAAAAATCCCTTAAGAAAGATAAAAGAGGCTATAATCACCTGGAGACTGGAAAAGACCCTATCAAAAAAGAGGATCCTTGAGTTGTATCTTAATGTGGCAGAATGGGGCGAGGGGATATTCGGAGCAGAGGCTGCGTCATTGCACTACTATGGAAAGCCTTCAAGGGATCTGGACCCCCTTGAGGCAGCAAGACTCGCTGTAATACTGCCAAATCCTATAAAGTATCGTGTTGACGGTAGCTCAAGGTATGTGGAAAAAAGGGCAAGGATTATATATGAGATTATGGTAAAAAGGGGAATTGTTGTCCCTGAATATGAGGATGTATTAGGGAATGAATCTGGATTAAATCAAGGCATGTAAAAGTATTTTTAAGAAGCCTTTTTGACATAGTCTTTATTTATTCTGTCATCATCTCATCGGTGAGTTCATTTATATCATCTTTTGATACAGGATAATATCTTGCCAGGATCTCCCCTGCCTCTATTATGGCCTCGCAAAGGGCATCGCAAGCCCTTGCCTCTCTCATGCCTCTTGAAACCATGGCTGCTAATCTTTTGAGGCTATCCTGCTCCATCTTCCTATGTATACCCTTATCTGCAATCACCCATACCTTCCTCTCCAGGATGGATATAAAAAACAGGACCCCTGTGTGGTCTTTTGTTCTGTATAAACCCTTTTCATAAAATCCCCTTATTGCCCTTTCCATTACCTCTCTTTCCATCCTTTTTATACCCACAAAGGTGAGTTTTAAAAGTGGGAATCTTTTAAAAAGCAGACTACAGGGAAAAAACAGTATAAAGACTAATGGTATATACATCCAGAGAGATGAGTGAAATACAAGGACTGTGATGATAAGGGATATAATTCCGCTTAAAAGAACACCGCCTATTATCTCTGCATCCCTGTAATCACTACTGGCATCCACTATCATAGTAGCAATCTCACCTGCTGTCTTTGATTCTGCATGACTGATTGCCTCTTTTATCCTTTTCTTCTCCGATTCTGTGAAAAATCTATCCTTTTTTCTATAGCCCATCACCAGTCTCCTGATGCACCGCCTCCGCCAAAATCTCCACCGCCTCCGCTGAATCCACCACTATCAAAACCTCCTCCTCCACTTGAGCCCCAAGACCCCCAGTATGATGTCCTCCCCCCTCTTCCTCCATGCCATCCATGAAAAAGCAAAGGCAAAAAAAGTCCAAAGAAAAAACCAATAAAAATAAGGATGACAAGTAACATAATCGGTGGCGCAAAAATGAAAAAAGCTATTAAAGGCAATGCTATCGCCCCTAAAATCGCTGATAATATCTTTGAAAATCTGCCAAAGAAAACTAAGAGGACTCCCACAAAAAAGATAAATGTCCATATAGATTTTTTATTGATGACTGTTTTATCTTTATCATCTGACTTAAATTCACCTTTTACTGCATCCATTATTGCATGGACGCCAGCAATAAAACCACCATCAAAATCTCCCCTTTTGAATCTGGGTTTGATCACCATCTCTATTATACGACCTGCTATAAGGTCAGTAAGCCTGCCTTCAAGACCCCTACCTACTTCTATCCTCAATTTTCTATCTTTTTTAGCAACAAGGAGTATTACGCCATTATCTTTGGCTCTATGGCCTATCTTCCAGTTTTCCGCCACCTTGATGGAATATTCTTCTAACGCCTCTCCCTCAAGGGATGGTATGGTTAGTATCACCACCTGAGTAGAATCAGACTCTTCGAATGCCTTTAATTCCCCTTCAAGTTTAGCTTTTACTGATGGAGAGATCATGCCACCGTAATCATTTACATATCCTTTCAGGGCAGGGACATGAAGGCCATAAGCATAGACAACAGATAAAAAAAAGAAAAAACCAAAAAGTAAGACATATTTAAGGTATGATATTTTTAGATTTGTCCGTTTCATTTTAATTATTAAATACACATTTTACACAAGCCAATTGATAATCCCCTGCCTTATTGTATTATTAGAATTTTACCTGTGGTGCTTTTTCAGCGCCTGGCTCGGCCTTAAAAGGCTCTTTTGGTGTTAGATGTAAAAGGAGTTTATTGGTTATATTATTTGGGAATATTCTTATGGATGTATTAAACTCCTGAACCGCCTTGTTATATCTTGTCCTGGCTACATTGATCCTGTTTTCGGTCCCCTCGAGTTGATTTTGAAGGTCTCTAAAATTCTGACTTGCCTTGAGGTCAGGATATCTCTCCACTATCACCATAAGCCTTGAAAGGGCGCTTGTCATGGCACCTTGAGCAGCTTGAAACTGCTCCATAGCCTTTGGGTCTCCTATCATATCTTTTGATACCTGAATACTCCCTGCCCTTGCCCTTGCATCTACAACAGCCTGAAGGGTCTCTCTTTCATGTTTTGCATAAGCCTTAACTGTTTCAACAAGATTGGGTATCAAGTCATTTCTCCTCTGATATGCTGCCTCCACATTTGCCCATGCCTCTTTCACTTTTTCTTCATTCTGCTGTATAGTATTGTATCCACACCCTGATATTAAAAGCAAAGCTAAAAACAATAATAAGGCTGTATATCTCTTCATTATAGGCCTCCTTTAAAACTTTAAAATAGATAAATCAAAATGTGATTCTTTCAACTGATTCAGATATAAATTATAATTGAATTTTAAGACATCTGGAGATTTTTGTAAAGTTTTTAGACAATGTCATATAAACAAAAACCTTCAAAAATCTTTTTAATTTAAGTATTATACTATATAATATGGCCATGAAGATACTTCTTATAGAAGATGAAGAAAAGGTTGCCAATTTTATAAGCCTTGGATTAAAAGAAGAAGGCTATGATGTAGATACTGCCTTTGATGGAAAAAAAGGCCTGGAACTTATCAAAGAAAAAAGATATGGCATAATACTCCTTGACCTTATGATACCAGAGATAGATGGCCTGCAGCTCTTAAAGATCATAAGGTCATGGGGTATTGATACGCCTGTCCTTATAATAACTGCTAAGAACTCAAAAGAAGATGTAGTGAAAGGGCTTGATACAGGCAGTGATGACTATCTCACAAAGCCCTTTTCTTTCGAGGAACTTTTGGCAAGGATCAGGGCACTTCTAAGAAGGTCTGCAAAGACTGATACAAATATCCTTAAATACAAAGGCCTTGCCCTTAATCCATACACAAGAATACTTAATTTTGGTGCTGAGGAGATAGACCTTACAGAAAAGGAATTCTTGATCATGGAACTCATGCTCAAAAACAGTGAGACGGTCCTATCCAGAAAGGATATTGCCGAATATGTATGGCACACTTCAACGGATACAACAAATATTGTGGATGTCTATGTAAACTTCTTAAGAAAAAAGATCGAAACCCTAACCTCTAAAAAATACATCCATACTGTCAGGGGAATGGGTTATATACTCAAGGAAGATGAAAAGGCTTAATCTACCCATTAAATGGAAGCTTACCCTGTGGTATAGCCTGATTCTTGCATCCATACTTATTCTTTTTTCCAGCGGTGTATATATCTATTTTAAAAATAGCCTCCAGAAAAGCATAGATACAAAACTCAAATCTATTGCCGATGTCCTTTCAACTGCCATTGTAGAGGCCCATGGCGTGAGCGTATTCGGCAATTTTGAGAGGTATCTGGAGAATGTCCTTGGAAAAAAACCAAAGGGAAAGTTTATCCAGATTATGGACAGCTCTGGTCGAATTGGGGCAAAGATGAGCGACATTGATGCCGAGACCCTTCCCACCCCTTTCTCTGCCATTGAAAGGGCCCTAAAAGGTGAAGTTGTATATGAGACCATCGAGACCCATTTTAAACAAAGGATAAGAACCATCATACTCCCCATAGTAGATAGGGAAAAGATAACGAGCATAGTCCAGGTAGGAACATCCTTAGAGGATTTTGACGAGACTATGAGACGGCTACTCATCATCTTCCTCATCAGTATACCAACATCCATAGCCATAACTACAGTAAGCGGGTATTTTCTTGCAAGAAAGGCATTAAGACCTGTAGATAAGATTAGAAGGGCAGCCATAAAGATATCATCCAGCAACCTTGACGAAAGGATAGATATAGGTGAAAAAAGAGATGAGCTTGGAAGGCTTGCCACTACCTTTAATGAAATGATTGCCCGCCTCAAGGATTCATTCCAGAGGATAAACCAATTCAGTATAGATGTATCCCATGAACTTAAGACGCCCCTTACCATCTTGAAGGGTGAGACAGAGGTCATGCTGAGAAAGGATAGGGTCATAGATGATTATAAGAGGCTTTTGAAAAGCAACCTTGAAGAGATAGACAGGATGACAAAGATAATAGATGACCTGTTGCTATTGTCAAAGGCAGATTCGAAAGACATATCATTGAAAACAGAAGACATTGCTTTAAAGGACCTTATAACAGATGTCTGTATAGATATGCAGATCTTTGCAAAAAATAAGGGCGTGGAACTCATTTTAGGTGATATTGATGAGGTAAGGCTGCAAGGCGATGAATTAAAGCTCCGTAGAATGTTCTTCAATATCATAGAAAACGGCATAAAATACACCCCAGAGGGCGGTAAGGTAGAGGTTTATTCCTCTGTTAATAATGGCTATATTAATATTAACATCAAGGACAATGGCATAGGTATACCTGAAAATGATATAAAGTTTATCTTTGATAGGTTTTACAGAGGGGATAAATCAAGGAGGCGTGAAACAGGAAGTGGACTTGGACTTTCTATAAGTAAATGGATAGCAGAGGCTCACAGAGGCTCTATAGAGGTGATAAGCTCCCCTTCACAGGGTAGTTTATTTTCTGTTAAATTGCCTTTATAATAAGATGGTTTTGAAAGAAGGTCTTGAATATGGGTGATATCCTTAAGACCCCTTATAATAGGCGAGTTAGGTTTTGAAGAAAATCGAAAAATATTTCAATATGTTTTAAATTTTATAGGAGGTAAAAGATGAAAAATAAAGGTCTTTTAATAACAATATTAATACTTGTGATCCTTGTAATAGGCTTTGGATTTATTAAAGAAAAAACTACAAATAAAGAATCCATGTATGGACAGATAAAGCCCGTGGCATTTGATAAGGGGCTCCCAAGCTTAAGCAATCTCGTAAAATCTGTAAAACCTTGTGTAGTCAACATAAACACCACCATGACAGTGAAAGGTCCTGACCTGAGCGAACGATTTGGTGGACCTTATAACCCATTCAAGGATTTTTTTGGAAATGATTTTTTCGAAAGATTCTTTGGTGATATTCCAAGGAGGGAATTCAAACAGAGAAGCCTTGGCTCAGGATTTATTATAGATAAAGAAGGCTATATATTGACCAACAATCATGTTGTGGAAAAGGCATCTTCTATAAAGGTAAAGCTTACAGATGGAAAGGATTATGATGCAAAGATAATAGGAAAGGACCCAAAAACAGATATTGCCCTCATCAAGATAAATGCAAAACATGAACTGCCTGTGGCAAAATTGGGCAATTCTGATGCCCTTGAAGTAGGCGACTGGGTGATTGCCATAGGCAATCCCTTTGGCCTTGAACAAACAGTAACAGCAGGTATTGTAAGCGCAAAAGGCAGGGTAATCGGTGCAGGCCCTTATGATGACTTTATTCAGACAGATGCATCCATAAATCCTGGCAACAGTGGAGGGCCTCTTTTCAATCTAAACGGTGAGGTCATAGGAATAAACACAGCCATTGTCTCCACAGGTCAGGGTATTGGTTTTGCCATACCTATAAACATTGCAAAGGAGATGCTCCAATCATTAAAGTCAAAGGGTAAGGTTGTAAGAGGTTCCCTTGGTGTGAGGATTCAAGAGGTGACACCTGAGATTGCCAGAGATTTCGGACTTAAAGAACCAGAGGGTGCCCTTGTTGCCGATGTCATAGAAGGAAGCCCTGCTGATAAGGCAGGAATAAAAAGTGGCGATATAATTGTGGCTTATAACGGTAAAAAGATAAAAAACAGAGATGTCCTCCCAAAGCTTGTGGCAGCCACAGAGGTAGGCAAAAAGGCAAAGGTAACCATAATAAGGGATGGAAAAAAAATGGATTTAGATGTAATAGTAGGAGAATTGAAAGATGAGACATTTATGGCATCGAGGAAACAGGATGTAGAAAAGGATTATGGTCTTGTTGTTCAGAATATCACCCCTGAGATTGCAAGACACCTGAAGTTAAAAGACACAAAAGGGGTAATAGTCACCGATGTGCAGCCAGGGAGTCCTGCCCATGATGCAGATATAAGACAAGGGGATGTAATAATAAAAATAGGCAAAAAGACTATAAAGAATATAAATGATTTCAAGGATGCCATGAAAAGGTCAAATATCAAAGAAGGGATTGTTATCTTTTTAAGGAGAGATAATATGACCATGTATACTGTTTTGAGAGAAGATTAAAAAATTTCTTTAAATAAAAAATCTAGTAGGTTATTATAGACTATGCCTGTATATGAATGGGAAGGCAAGACTCTAAAAGGCGAAACAAGAAAAGGGACCCTCAAGGTGGATTCAGAAGCCACCTTGAGGACATCCTTGAGAAAAGATGGAATAATACTCCTTAAAGCCAAGCAAAAAAAGGCAGAATCAAAAGAGAAATATAACCCCAAGAAGAAGATCAAACCAATGAACATTGTGATCTTCACAAGGCAGCTATCTACCATGATCACCTCAGGTCTGCCACTTGTCCAATCCCTTGATATCCTGTCAAATCAAATGGAAGATAAGGACCTAAAGGGTATCGTAAAGGAGATTAAGGAAAAGATAGAGACCGGTTCAAGGTTTGCAGATGCACTTCGAGATTATCCTCAATGTTTTGATGCCCTTTATGTAAACCTTGTAGTGGCAGGCGAAGAGGGTGGCATGCTCGATACTGTTTTACAGAGGCTTGCTGTTTACATGGAAAAGACAGAGAAGCTCAAGAAAAAGGTTAAATCAGCCATGATATACCCCATAAGTATTATTGTGGTTGCCATAGGTGTAGTTATGGTTCTTTTAATCTTTGTTATACCTGTGTTTGAGACTATGTTTAAGGATATGGGTGCTACCCTTCCCATGCCCACACAGATTGTTGTTAATCTCAGCAGGCTTGTCAAATCCAAGATAATCCATATGATTGTTGTAGTTGGTGCTGCTGTCTTTATATTTAAACGCTATTATAAAAGCGAGAAAGGCAAAAGAAAGATAGATGCACTTATATTGAAGGTGCCTATCTTTGGCGTCCTGGCCATAAAGGCATCTGTAGCAAGGGTAACAAGGACACTGGCAACCCTTCTGTCAAGTGGTGTCCCCATACTGGAAAGCCTTATCATTGTGGCAAAGGTTGCAGGCAACAAGATTGTAGAGGAGGCACTGATTACTGCAAGGGCAAGGATCAGTGAGGGCAGGAGCATGTCAGAACCCCTGGAAGAAAGCAAGGTGTTCCCACCTATGGTAGTCCAGATGATAGAGGTAGGTGAATCCACAGGTGCCCTGGATAATATGTTAAACAAGATAGCTGACTTCTACGAAGAAGATGTGGATAACCTTGTGTCCAACCTCACTGCCATGATGGAGCCAATGATCATGATGTTCCTCGGTGTAGTCCTCGGCGGTCTCATAATAGCCATGTATCTGCCCATATTCAAGCTTGGTCAAGCTGTCGGTTAATAGCATGGATCCATTTTGTTATGCACAAGAGGGCATTATCTATTACCCTGTTTTTATCACGCTTGTTATAACCCAATAATATACCGAAGTTTATATTCATGGGTTGAAAATCCTTTTTTTCCGTTGTAATGTAATGTAATAAAGCCCCTATGCACGTCTCAGGGGGCGGGGCAAAAAATTCTATGCCTTTTTTATAGCACAAGGAAGATATGCCTGCCAGAAGCCCCATGGCAGCAGATTCAATATATCCTTCAACACCTGTTATCTGTCCTGCAAAGAAAACATCTTCTTGTTTTTTTAATTGTAATGCCCTGTTCAAAAGGACAGGTGAATTTATATATGTATTTCTGTGGATGCTGCCATACCTGAAAAAACGTGCATTCCTCAAGGCTGGTATAAGCTTAAATACCCTTTCCTGTTCCCCATAGGTGAGCTTTGTCTGGAAGCCCACCATATTAAACATATTTCCTTTGCTATCCTCCCTCCTTAACTGGATTACTGCAAAAGGTTCTTTGCCAGTTCGCCTGTCAATGATACCTACAGGCTTCATAGGGCCATATAGTAAGGTCTGTCTACCCCTTTCTGCCATGACCTCTATGGGTAGGCACCCTTCAAAGTAAGGTGTCTTTTCAAAGGGTCTCAATTCCACCCTCTCGGCTGTTATTAATGCATTATAAAATATATTGTATTCCTCCTCTGTAAGGGGACAGTTTAGATAATCATCTGAATCATGCTTGTATCTTGATGAAAAAAAGGCATTGTCAAAGTCTATAGAATCACCGGCTATTATAGGGGATATGGCATCAAAGAAAAAGAGATGGCCATGTCCTGTTAAAGCCTTTATGCTCTCTGTAAGCCTCTCGCCTGTTAAAGGACCGGTGGCAATGATCACTATACCTGAAGGGATATCGTTTATCTCTTCCCTCATGACACTTATCAAATGATGGGATTTTATCTTTTCTGTAATAGCCCTGGAAAATCTTTCTCTATCTACAACAAGCGCCTTGCCCCCAGGTATTGCAGTCTCATGGGCTGTGTTTATGATGATAGAATCGAGTCTCCTCATTTCCTCTTTTAAGAGTCCATGGGCATTGGTAAATTCATTTGATTTCAATGAATTGCTACATACAAGCTCTGAAAGAAACCCTGTTTTATGGGCAGGGGTAGATACATTCGGCCTCATCTCATAGAGGATAACACTATGCCCCCTCTTTGCAATCTGATAGGCAGCCTCAACACCTGCTATGCCACCTCCTATTATCTTGATTTCCATCCGCAACCCTTACGAAGACAAGATGTTGTTTTTTTATAAGAGAAAAGGGTAGGTGCCTTACATATGGGACATTCACCCTCCTTAGGCTCCATATATGTGGCAAATGAACAGTCAGGATAATTAGAACAGCTTATAAATCTCTTTTTCTTTTTAGAGACCCTTTCTACGAGCCTGCCATTGCATCCCTCTTCAGGGCAGGCAAATCCAAGGGAATAGGGCTCTGTATAGGTGCAGTCAGGATAATTACTACAGGCAAGGAACCTGCCAAATCTACCCGTCTTTTCTATCATATTTCCGCCGCACTGTTTGCATGTCCCTTTTATCTCTGTCTCCTGGATATTTATTGTCCCATCTTCACCTATTGTTACATTCTTTTTGTTTTTGCAATCAGGTCTTCCACTGCACACAAGGTATTCACCGTTCTTCCCCCATCTGAGGAGCATATTCTTCCCGCATCTCTCACATATTATATCAGTCTCTTTTTCCTCTTTCTTGAGGCTCTTCATATCATGCTTTGCTGTAGAGAGCTCTTTTTCAAAGGCTGTGTAGAACTTACCAAGAGATTTTACCCAGTCCCTCTTTCCATCTTCTATAAGGTCGAGGTGGTCCTCCATCTTTGCAGTAAAGTTAATATCCACAATAAGGGGAAAAAACTCCTTCATGAGTCTGTTGACTGTAATTCCAAGGGGTGTTGGGACAAGCCTTCCTTTGTCTTTTTTTACATAATCCCTTTCCTGTACGACACTTACAATGGTTGCATATGTAGACGGTCTGCCTATACCTTTTGCCTCAAGGGTTTTTATAAGTGTTGCCTCGTTGTATCTTGGAGGAGGTGCAGTAAATTTTTGTTGAAGGTCTAAATCTTTAAGAAATAATTTCTCTCCCTTTTTTGTATCCGGGAGTTCTTTAGTCAACTCAGGCTCTTCCTCTTCCTCCAGATATATTCTTGAAAACCCATCAAAAATGACCTGCTGACCTTTTGCAACAAATATATAATCGTCGCCTATCTCTATATTCTTTATCCTCACCTTCTGCGGTGCCATCTGGGAGGCAATAAACCTCTTCCAAATAAGTTCATATAGCGCAAAAAGGTCTTTATCAAGAAACGGCTTTAGTTTTTCAGGTATTAGATGAGGGTATGTTGGTCTTATTGCCTCATGGGCATCCTGAGAGGTCTTTTTATTCTTAAAATAATTAGGTGTTTTGGGAAGATATGATGGACCAAAAAGTCCCTTTATTAAGTCTCTGGCGCCCTGTATAGCCTCATTGGACACCCTTACAGAATCTGTTCTCATGTAAGTAATAAGCCCAAGATTCCCTTCATCACCTATGCTGACCCCTTCATAGAGTCTCTGAGCAAGTAGCATGGTCTTTTTTGGAGAAAATTTTAGCCTCCTCGATGCCTCCTGCTGGAGTTTACTGGTTATAAAGGCTGCTTGTGGGGCTATATTTCTGTCTTTAATCTCTACATACCTTACGCTAAATTCCTTTCCCTGAACAGCTTCTTTTATGCCTTTAGCCTCTTCCTCTGATGTAACCTTTATTTTCGAATCTTCTTTTCTTTCAAGGGTTGCTTCTATTAATTCGCCTTTCTCTGTATGGAAAATACCTTTAATAACCCAATATTCTTCTGGCTTAAAGTTTATTATCTCCTCTTCCCTGTCGCATATAATCCTTAAGGCAACAGACTGGACCCTGCCGGCGGAAAGTCCATAACTCACCTTTTCCCATAAAACAGGACTTATCTTATACCCCACGAGACGGTCCAATATCCTCCTTGCCTTCTGGGCATTATATTTTGCTTCATCAAGGGTAGTAGGATCTTTTAAGGCTTCTTTAACCCCTTTTTCTGTAATCTCGTGGATTAGTATTCTCTTGATATCCTTTTTTTTACCTAAAACCTCTGCTACATGGAAGGCAATTGCCTCTCCCTCTCTATCAGGGTCAGAACCTATATATACTGTATCTGCATTGGCTCCGGCTTTTTTCAGCTCCTCTACTATCTTTACCTTATCTTTTAATATCTGGAAATTGGGCTTAAAACCCTTTTCTATATCCACCCCTATTGTGCTCTTGGGGAGGTCTTTTATATGCCCATATGTGGCTTTTATACTGTATTCCTTGCCCAGATATTTTGATATGGTCTTCATCTTAGTTGGTGATTCTACAACCACAAGTGATTTTGCCATCTCTACCCTTCAGTCTAATTCCTCAGGTAAAAACCACCAGGGAATTGCCTTATTGCCTCCTTCATCTCAAGTCTTGTAATTATAGCAAGAACATCCTTTGCCTGTCTATTGCTCTGCTCTATAATATCGTCTATATGAACCCTTTCGTTGCCTATGAGAGAATAAATATAGCTTTCATCTTCATCCATATCAATAATGTCTTTATCTTTCAATGTTATATTAGGCAGACATACTGAGATTATATCCTCAATGCCCTCTATAAGCCTTGCCCCTTCTTTTATAAGCCTGTTAGCACCTTTATGTTCTTCATCAAAGATATTTCCCGGTATTGCCATGACATCGCGATTATACTCAAGGGCCAATCTCGCTGTTATAAGTGAGCCACTTCTTGCCGATGCCTCTATTACAATAACACCCTTTGACAGACCTGCTATGATCCTATTGCGTTCAGGGAAATGATAGGCAAGGGGTTTTTCGCCTATACCGTATTCACTTATAACAGCACCTTCTTCGCCTATTTTTTTATAAAGCCAATGATTTTCAGGTGGATAGCACACATCTATACCGGAACCAAGGACCGCCACTGTTTTTCCTTTACCTTTCAGTGCACCCCTATGGGCTGCTGAATCTATACCCCTTGCAAGCCCACTTACAATGGTAACTCCAAGAGATGAAAGGGTAGATGCCATCTTCTCAGAGATATTTATACCCTCAAAGCTCGCCTTTCTTGAGCCTACAATGGATAAATAATTGGTTCCTGGAGGCAGCCTGCCTTTTTTATATAGAACAAGAGGCGGATCAGGTATATTTTTTAAAAGTTCTGGATATTCCTTATCCTTTATAGTTATAACGTCCACACCCATATCTTTCAATGTCTTTAATTCTGTCTCTATGGATTCAAAATCCTTAAAACCCTTTAATAGATCTTTAAATCTATCGTTATCTTGTCTTTCCTCTACGAGTTCTCTTTTTTGCCTTGGATTAATGCCTTTAATCCTGGAAATGGCAATCAATTCTATAATATCTTTCATTTTTCAGAACCCTGATTTTGCTTCTTATCCCCATATTTGAATCTATTAAAATAAAAAGAACCTATGGAGCCTATCTCTTTAATGATAATCATCCTTGAGCCGCTTTCTCTCCACCATCTATCCATCTTAAAATATGAGACTGCTACAGGTCTTATCATAAACACTATTTTATTGCTATATCCCTTAGAATTGTAGATTAGATGAAACCTCCTTGAGGCATATTCTGGTACAATGATTATAACCTTCTTTGCCCCTAATTTTATAAGACCCTCTACTATCTTTCCTGTCTTTTCATCTCTTTCCCCATTTGCTTCTATCTTTGTTATGGCATCTGACTTTATACCCCTCGCCTTGGCCATCCTTGTGACAATCTCAATCATACCGATACCCATTAACTCATCATCTTCAATACAAATTTTGTTGCCATTTCCAGACCAGTATTCCCTGAATGCCTCTAAATAAACCTCACCTTTTTTATCCTCATGAAAACGAGGGACAAAGATTATGTCTGACTTGAATATCTTATCTCCATATCTGAATTGTCTACCTATTAACCTTAAACTAAAGGGGTGGGCAAGTATCCCTACAAAAACCATTAATATGACAAGAATCATAAATAGACACCCACAACCTACTTTACCCTTTGTATTCATTGAGTATCCTCTATCACATGTGTTTTAGCAATAAAATCATGAAGCGCCCTTCCTCTGAATATGGGAGCCATGAAAAATCCCACAAAAAATAACGATGCCGAGACTATATATGAAAGGCAACGTAAAAAAGAAATGAATAGATTAATATCAAGATTGTTTATCCTCACAACTTTTATAGAAAATATCTTTTTACCTATTGTTGCCCCTTCTTTTCCTGATAGATAGGTAAAATAAAAAATAAAGATAAACATAGAGGACATCATGGATATTGCGAGGATCATGCCCATTCCATCAAAAAGAGAATATAGAGAATAGCCTCCCTTCCCTATTGTATAACCTGCAATAACAGAAGCAAGTGTAGCTACAGAGATCAAAAAAAGAATAAAAAGGTCTAATGCAAATGCCATAAACCTTGTAAAAAAACCTGCCCTTTTCATCTCTGAGTATATTCGTAATGAATTATAGATAAGACTATAAGAGGTGTTGTCTCTGTCCTGAATATGTTTTCTCCCAGGGTGCAAGAGGTAAACCCGTTATTTTTTAGCCAATCCACTTCCGCTTCCTCAATACCTCCTTCAGGGCCTATGACTATACATATCTCTCCCTCTTTATACATGGATATAATATCCTTCAAATGGCTATCCTTCTCCCTTTCGTAAAGGACCCATCTGTTTTCAATATTTTCTATAAAGGGTAATATACCCCTTAAAGGTGTTGGTTCAGTTACTTCAGGGATAGTAAATCTCCCTGACTGCCGGGATGCCTCTATGGTAATCCTTTTCCACCTCTCAGGCTTCTTTTTTTCTTTTTCATCAAACTTTACCACTGTCCTTTTAAATATAGTAGGAAGGATCCTTTCTACATTAAGCTCTGTTGCCTTTTCTACAAGCCAATCCATCCTCTGACCCTTTATAGGACTAATACAAAGGGTAACCTTTGGTCTCTTTTCCTCTGGCTTATGAATAACATCAAGAACCTGTAAATATATTTCCTTATTTTTGATGCTATTAATAATACATCTATAGAGATAACCTTTGCCATCGATAAGGTCAATCCTGTCGCCTATGGTTTTTCTCAGGACAGTGACTATATATTTATGGTTTTGACCGGCAAGGAGCGCCATATTGTTTTTTATCCTCAATTTATCAACAAAAACCCTTCTTATTTCCATGGAATACTACCTTTCCGGGATCTTATAAAAACGAGATTCATACAACTTGTGATAGCCTGTCCATCTATCATCCTCCATGTTCTCCTGCATGTGCTCCTTTACACCCATAACCTTGGCATCCAGGTTATCTATATAATGCACTGTAAGTGCCTCCAGCGACATGGGCTTTTTTGGAGAACCCCATTCCTCGAGGCCATGGTGACTTATTATAATATGAGAAAGGATATCCTGAAGGTAAGATGGGAATCCCTCTATCTTCCTTATAAACCTCTCGAGCATCATAACACCGAGTGTTATATGGCCTAAAAGCCTCCCCCTGTCTGAATATCTAAATCCCCCTCTAAATTCCAGCTCTTCAATCTTTCCTATGTCATGCAAAAGGCTTCCTGCTATAATGATATCCTTGTTGCCACCCATTAATTCCACTGCTTTTTTACCCAGATATGCCACGGACAGAGAGTGTTCGAGCAATCCTCCTATATACATATGATGAACGCTTATAGATGCTGGAAAAAAGAAAAAACGCTCAATTGTATCTTGTTCCATGTTAAGCAATTCAAATAAAGATATCAAATATGGATCATCTATCTCTTTTATCAGAGCGAAATATGCCTTTTTTAAATCTTCGGTGTTTCTTTCACCTTCAGAAAAAAACTCTTTTATATCACTGATTGCTATATCTTCATTTAACTTCTGGATATCAATAACATTAAGCTGGGGTTTATTCTGATAAAACCTTGTCTTTGCCCTTACCTTGATTATGTCATTTCTATCAAATAAACTGCTTAGCTCTTCTACATTTTCCCAAACCTTGGCGTCTATAACCCCTGTTCTGTCCTTTAATTCAAGACTCATATACTTTGTGTTGTTTCTGCTCGAATATATGCCCTTGTTTCTTACAATAAAATAGTCATTTATATCCCTGCCCTCATCAATTATGTCTTTAACAAAGACTTTTTTTATCATCCTTTATCCCTGAAATGTTCGTATCCCTTTTTTATGACCTTTATCTCTTTTCCTTTTCTAAATACCTTTACACCCTTACCATCTCCAACTTCTCCTATCACAGACACATGATAACCTTTTCTTTTTATATTTTCAATGACAGAGAATTTATCCTTAGGAAACGTGAACAGAAATTGATAGTCCTCTCCGCCAGATAACGCCAGTTCTTCCTTTGATTCATCTTTAAGTATCTTGGGAATTGGGAGTCTTTCCATAAAAATCATTGCAGATTTTTTGCTTTCATCCATCATCCTCTCCAGATCCATAACAATGCCATCACTTATATCCATCATTCCATTAGTTATACCACTTTTAATAAGCTCATTCCACAAATCAAAAGGAGGCTTTGGGTTTATATACCTGTTTATGTATCTTTTAAAACCTCTTGTATTTGTATCTTTCCCCTGTTTAAGCACATGGAGTCCATATGCACTCTCACCCAGATAACCTGTAACACCTATCATATCACCCTTTTTAGCTTTATCTCTTCCCAAGTATTCTTTGACTACCAGTTTTCCTGTCATAGATATATCTATAAAAAAGTCTGAACCTACGGAGACAGTGTCACCACCAAGCATAATAACATTGAATTCTTTTGCTGCAGCAATCATACCCCTATATAGCCCAAGGATATCATATTTTGACATTTTCTCTGGAACACCGATTGTGACAAGAAAAAAAAGAGGTAAAGCTCCCATGGAAAGGATATCAGACACATTAACATATATTGCCTTTTTACCCACATAATAAGGCTTAATAAATGAAAACTCAAAGTGTATATGCTCAACAAGGCCATCCTGAACAAAGACGTATTGACCTTCAGTTAGATTGACAACTGCACCGTCATCACCTATACCCCTTAAGACAGAAGATGAACCTATTTCATATCTTTTAAGCAGTTTAACAAGGCTATTTTCACCTATCTCCATACATGATACCTAAAAAAAATTATAAACCTTTTAAAGGCTTCAAATTGATAATAACAGGTTATAGTGAATCTTTGCAAGAATCTTCTTGACAGTAGCCATAAAAACCATCAAAATACCCATAAAAAAACAAAAAGAACGGGGTCAAACATGCTGGTTAGAGATATAATGACACATGATGTAATTACGATAACAGAGGATACATATGTCCTTGATGCAGAGAAGATTATGGATTCCCATAAAATTGGCAGGCTACCCATTGTGGATAACGGAAGGCTTGTGGGGATAGTAACAAAGGATGATGTGCTCAAGGCAAGCCCTTCTTCAGCCACTTCTTACAACCAGAGGCAACTCTTCTATCTCATGTCAAAGCTCACCGTTAAAGAGATAATGAAGAAAAAGGTTATAACGGTTACGCCTGATACAACTATCGAAAAGGCTGTCAACATTGCCCAGAAACATAGAATAGGTAGTCTACCGGTTGTAGAAGATGACAGGGTTGTTGGGATCCTCACAACAAACGATGTCTTTTATAAAATCCTTAACCCGCTCCTCGGTATTGGAGAGACAGGAAAGAGAATATTGATATCTGGTGCTGGGACATGCGAGGGTTTTCATAAGGTCATCGACCTTGTTATGAAGGCAGGCTTAAAGGTCAAGACATTCTGGATACCCAAGGAACCTAACAAAAAGGACCTAATACTGCATCTCGACACAGAGGATACATCATCCATAATGGCAGACATAGAGAAGGCTGGTTTCAAGGTAGATTTAAGGGATTCTTCTATTTAGTATGCCTCAGGGAGAGGCCTTTGGGTCTCTTATTGCATCTATATATCCCATAGTTCACTGTTCATCTTATTTGGATTTAGAAAGTATATCTTCTGATTTATCAAGAAGTCTCAAGAATGACCAGGCAGGTGGGGAGAGGTCTCTTCTTTTCCTATAACCTACACCAAACACTATTGTAGGGGAACCCTCTAAGATTTTTACTGCCTTAAGTGTATTTTTTTTGATATCATCTTCTACTGCGTCCTTTTCCAAAAAACCAACTCCATTATCCTGCTTAACAAACTCCTTAAATAGGGTTATACTTGCCGATTCCATAACGATCTGAGGGCTCACCTTAAACCTCTTAAGATATTCAAATACTACCTCTCTTACTGCAGAACCCTCTCTCCTCAAGATCAAAGGGGTATTTGCCAACTGCATAACCGATATCTCACTACCATGTATATGGACGCTATTTGGTGAGGCAATAAGAACCACCTCATCTCTCCAAATCACCTTTGTCTTCAGCTTCTTGTTTCCAGGGTTAAATCTTATCACTGCCAGTTCATTACGAAAATTTATTATGCTCTTTAACATATCGGCATTAGAACCCTGATCAAGTATTACCCTTATACCAGGATATATTTCTTTAAACCTGGAAATGACCGGCATGATACGTTTCAGGGGGACCTCAGGGCATCCTATGCGTAATTCACCTGACCTGCCAGTAGATAGATCTTCAAGAAAACCTTCCATATCATGAATCTCCTGAAATATCTTATCTGCCCTTTTAAATACGCTCATGCCTGTGTCAGTTAAACGTATGGTATTCCCATCCCTGATAAGAAGGCGAAAACCTACTGCCTCTTCAAGCTGTTTGATCTGCATGGTAATAGCTGGAGGGGTAACCATTAGTTCCTGAGCAGCCTTTGATATACTATTCAATTTTGCTGCAGTATAAAATGCCCTCAATTGATTCATATTTACTATCAATGTATCACCCTCAATTTTTTACTATTCAGTTTTTCTTAATTGCATTTAAGATTATTTTTATTGATTTGTCAAGTATCAAACTTTATATTTATCTCAGAAAGATGATTATAGAAAAAAACTTTAAAGGAGGAAAATAAAATGACAAACTTTACAACACAAAACACAGCCGAGGATATAAGGTATGATGAGACTTCTTCTGAGCTTGATATAAAAAGGCTAAATGGTTTTTCTGCATCTGAAGGAATTGCTAACGGCCATTGCATAGTTGTGAAAGATTATAAGGCTCTACACAATCTTAAAGAAGGTGCCATTATAGTGTGCGAGTCAGCAACACCGGATTTTATACCATATATGCCTTTTATAAAGGGCCTGGCTACAGAAAAAGGCGGCACAATGACGACTGCTGCATGGCATGCAAGGAGAAACGGTATTCCTACAGTCACAGGAGTGGCAGGTATAATGGATAGCGTAAAAGATGGTGATATAATCTGCATATATGGCTCAAAAGGGGTCGTAGAGATAATAAAATAGGGATATATAAAAAAGGCCTAAACCTTGCAAATGTAAAATAAAAAGGGCTTCCCTCAGGAAGCCCTTTTTTGTATAAATCTGAAGGGTTCTATGCCAATGTCTTTAGTTTTTCCCTGAGATTCTTTGTAAATTCCTTCTCTGTATCTTTTGCCTTTGCCCTCATAATCCTATCACCGAACATGGCAAGCTTTCCCACGATACTTACATCTGTTTTATATGTTACCTCAACACCTTCTGGGGTCTCCTTCAGGTCAACTATACTTTTCTGCTTAAAATGACCAAGCTTTGTTACATCTTCACCTTCGCCCTCTATCTCTATATGATTGGGTCTTTCTACCTTGGTTAGTTTGTTTATGAATTTCAGTTTTGCCGATATAGGACCAACCTTCTGTTTAACTACACATTCATAGGTTGTATCATCAATAAGCCTGACAGATTCAGCTCCAGGAAGACATGTCATTATGGTATCCGGTTTCAGCAGGAAATCAAATAACTTGTCAATCGGTGCATTCAATGTAAAACCACCCTCTATAATCATAAAATCCTCCTAAGAATTATTTTTTCACATAACACAGGATCAGGGGTTGGCAGTTTTTAATCCAATCCCTGATCTCTGTTACTTTTTTTTATAGTTTATCCTGTGCCTTCTCAATGAGTTCAGAAAGGATCTCATAGCTCTTGTTGCCTGGCTCTGAAACCTGTTCAAGAAGCAGGTCTATATATGAATAGCCCTGTGATTCTATCCAAGCCCTATGTGCTTTATCTCCTGTGCCGAACATATGGCGTGCCACCTGTTTGCTTGTTGGCCATTCTTTTTTACATGCAGGACATTTATAATTCACGGTCTACCTCCTTTTTATATTATCCTTACTTATTTGCTTCCTTCTCTTTCTTCTCTTTAAGTGCCTTTAATATCCTCTCAGGTGTCAAGGGAAGTTCTTTCATCTGGATACCCATGGCATGGAATATGGCATTTCCAAGAGCTGCTGCTGTTGGATTGGTAAGACCTTCGCCTGCCTCTTTTGCTCCGTATGGTCCTTCTGCTTCATAGGTCTCTATATCAATCATACCTGTCTTTGGCATCTCAGGTGCCCTGATTACCTTATAGTCTACAAGGTTAGGATTGAGGAGTTTTCCTTCATCTGTAGGAAGATCTTCAAGATATGCATAACCGAGTGCCATGGAAGCTGCGCCCTCAAGCTGTCCAACCAGTCCAAGGGGATTTATGGGCTGTCCGCAGTCATGGGCTGTCATAATCTCATGGACTTTTATCTTACCTGTTTCAGGGTCGACTTCTGCATCCACTGCCTGCATCATATAACTATATGCAGGTGATATCATACCTTTTCTATGAGGCGTATAATACCCACGACCTACAATTCTCTGGCCATCCTTTGCCCTTATTGCCTTTTTGACAAGTTCTTCATATTTCATACCTCTTTCAGGACGGGCAATTACATGAACCCATCTGTCTTTGATATCAAGATCATATACTATATTTAATCCCATCTCAGCATAGGCGAATTCAAGAAGCTGTCTTTTTGCGTCCTCACATGCCATCTTAACGGCATTTCCTCCCATCAGTGTCTGACGAGATCCCCATGCACCTAAGTCTGCTGGGCAGTGATCTGTATCACCAGAGTGGACCTTAATGTCTTCTATCTTGACACCAAGTGTCTCAGCGGCAATGATTGCCATTGTGGTGTTTGAACCCTGTCCTATATCTTGACATCCCACATAAAGTTCTACTGTGCCGTCAATATTTATTGTAACTACTGCCGATGAGAATGAGTACGGTGTGTCAAACCAGTTAAATATACCACCAGACATAAAGCCACATGAGGATATACCTATGGCTCTATTCGGTCCAAGGTCACCCTTTGACTTTGCCCATTCTTCTATTTTATCTATACACTCTCTCATACCGCAACTCTGAATAAATGCCTGTCCTGGAACCTCATAACACTCTGTATGTGCGTTTTTTCTCCTTACTTCATAAGGGTCAAGGCCTAAATCAGCACACATCCACTCTATCTGTTGTTCTGAACAGAACATTGCCTGAGGTGCACCAAAACCACGCATAGAGGTAGACGGCATGGTATTTGTGTATACCCTATAGCCATCATAGCGATATGCCTTCCATTTATAAGGGAATGAATGGAAGAACCCAGAAAGATATAGTGCTGTAGCACCCATCCCGGTGTAAGCCCCTCCGTTACTGAACATACGTGATTCCCTTGCCAGAAGCATTCCGTCTCTTGACATGGCAGTTCTCACATAATAAAACATGGGTGTTCTTCTCTTGGATGCAATAAAATCCTCTTCCCGGGTAAATACTATCTTTACAGGTTTACATAGTTTCTTTGAAAGCACTGCACTACAGAACATAGCTGCATCCAGTTCAAATTTACCGCCAAAACCACCACCTACATATGTGGAAATAACCCTCACATCACCTTCTCTCATACCGAGGACCCCTGCGAGAAGTGCCTGTGTATAATATGCAGACTGAGTTGATGCCCAAACCGTCAGCTTTCCATCTGGTGTATAGCTTGAGACTGCTGCCCTTGTCTCCATACACATATGATGCTGGCCAGAGCAGCGGAACCAGTCTTCTCTTATATAGGCTCCGTTTTTCTCTGCTTCGGCAAATTCCGCATCCACATCACCCCACTCTATATGCCTTGTAACATTCACATTTCTTTCAACGCCTTCATGGATGACCGGTGCATCTTTCTTGATGGCATCGAGGGGTTCATAAACCGCTGGAAGGACCTCATATTCCACTTCTATAAGATCGAGGGCTGCCTCAGCTATCTCTTCTGTAATTGCTGCCACTGCTGCTACTGGCTCACCTATATATCTCACCTTCTCCAAAGGAAGTATCTGCTCATCACAGAGTTCCTCATATCTTCTCCAGATACCCTGTTTAATGCCAAGCGTGTCCTTGCCGGTAACAACAGCCTTGACACCAGGAAGTTCCATTGCCTTGCTTGTATCAATTTTTATTATCTTTGCATGGGGATGTGGACTCCTTAATATCTTGCCATAGAGCATTCCTGGTAGTTTTATATCAAATGTGTACTGTGCCCTGCCGGTTACCTTTGCAATACCGTCTACATTGTGAACCTTTGTATTTATAACAGAGTATTTAATATTGGTCTTAAAGGTTGAATATTTTAACTCTTTTATCTCTGTGCTCATATTACTCCTCCTTATATGTCCCTTTTGCAACTGCATCTATTGCCCTGATGATACTGTTGTAACCTGTGCAACGGCAGATATTACCTTCTATGCCCTCGCGTATCTCATGCTCTGTAACTTCTCTACCTTTATTTTCATTAAGGAATGCTGTGGCAGACATGAGCATACCAGGGGTACAGAAACCACACTGAAAAGAACCATTGTCCAGGAACGCCTTTTGAATAGGGCTCAATTGTCCATCTTTCTCAAGACCTTCAACAGTTGTAATCTCCATACCTTCTACTTGGACTGCAAGGATTGAACATGATTTCACTGATGCGCCGTTTACAAGGACAGTACATGCACCACAGGAGACTGTTTCACAACCCCTTTTTGTCCCTGTAAAACCCAGGTGGTCCCTTATAACCTCTACAAGGAGTGTCTTGGGATTAATAAAAACCTCATATTCCTCACCGTTTACGGATAATTTCAAAGCTCTCTTTTCCATATATATCATCCTCCTTTTCAAGCTACTGTCCTGGCTTGTTCCCAGGCCTTTTTAATCATTCTCTTTGTCAGGACACCAAGGAGATGACGCCTATGTGCTTCTGACGCGTGTATATCAGCAACAGGCTCTGATTCATCATATGATATCTTTCCAGCCTCAGCAAAGAGATTTTCATCAAACTTTTTACCTATCAATAATTGTTCTGCGTTTTTCATTCTCTTGGGTGTAGGAGCAGCATTACCAAGGACAATCCTGGCATCCTTGCATGTATCATCATTGTTTAGTGTAATAGAAGCTGCAACTGCTACAATTCCCATATCACTGTCAAGAAGATTAAATTTCTGATAGGCCGTTGCTGTCTTTGGCTGTGGAATAGGGACATGGACTTCGAGAACCAGTTCACCTTTCTCCAATGCAGTTTCAAAATAATCCTTGAAGAAATCTTCAAGTGCCATAGTCCTTTCGCCATTCTTACCGCCTATTTTTATGTTGGCATTTAATGCAATTAAGACAGGTGCTGGGTCACCTGCGGGATCTGCATGGGCAAGGTTACCTCCAATAGTCCCCCAGTTTCTTGTCTGAATAGATGCAAGTTTTGTCTCCATCAATGCAAGGACAGGATATTTTTCTTTAATGATCTGGGACTTTTCTATTTCCCTGTGTGTTGTTGTAGCACCGATTCTTAAACCATCTTTGACATCAAACTTTATGTATCTAAGCTCGTCTAAACCTTTGATATCGAGGAGATACTCTGGTGCCACCATTCCCTGTCTCATAACAATTAAAAGAGACTGTCCGCCGCATATTACCTTGCAATCATCGTGCTCGGCATACATCTCAAATGCCTCTTTTACCGAGCCTGGCTTGAGATAATTAAAATCGTGTATCATAACCCTCTCCTTTCTATTAATTCTTCAACATCTTTAATACATCCTTTGCTTAATGGAATCTCACCTGGCATTTCAAACGTCTCATTTCTTTTTGTGCTGTTTTTCGATTTAAGAGTTTCTATCTGGTTGGCGTCCATAAGAGTCCCATGATAATCCTTTGAAAAACAAAGGTAATAATGTCTGCCTCTATATATTGCACAATCCACACACATACCGCCAGTTATAGGGCAGACCATTTTATATTTCGCCATATTATACTCCTTTTTATTAAAATAGGTTACGAATTATTTACAATATTTGTCAAAAAGTCAAGGGAATTTTTCCAAAAAATTTGCGGTAAATTTTTTACCATAATAAACCAATGATTTACAGACTATAATATTTTGGTTAGTTATCAAATATTTTAAAATTCATTATAATGAACAACTTTAGATGACCCTATAAATTAGACCTTTTTTAAAGGTCTAATTGCTTATACACTAATTGCTATTATCAATAAAGGCTTATAGATGTCCCTCGAAGTATGATACCTGTTAAGGGTCTCATAACTTATATTTAAAATTCCTCAAAAGCTCCTTTCTTGCCTTCTTGTCTGCCTCGCCTTCTATTCCCTTAGGCCTTGACCCATCTATAACACCTATGATACCACAGCCCTGTTCTGCCTCTGCCACTATAACCTGAAGGGGATTGGCAGTAGCACATATTATATGGCATACCTCCTGACATGACTTTAAGGCATTAAGCACATTGATGGGAAATCCGTCTTTTAAATAAATAACAAATGTATGGCCACAGGACAGAGAAAAAGAGGTCTCGCTGGCAAGCCTCATTAACTCCTCGTCATTGCCCTCATAACGGACAAGACATGGACCGCTTGCCTCTGAGAAGGCAACGCCGAATTTTAGATGAGGCGATGAGCCCACAAGGATCTCATATATATCCTCTACAGTTTTTACAAAATGGGATTGACCGATGATTATGTTTAGGCCTTGAGGGACATTGATATTGATTGTCTTAAACTCCATACTTATACCTCCTTATAGGGTTTTAAAATATATCTTTAAATCACAAATGGCTTTTCAAGTCTAAAATCAGGTATGAGAGTGGAAGCGCTTTCAAAATCCTGTATAAAAACATTTTCAAACCCGTTATTCAGAAGAAAATTAATCAATTCATCATACTCTTTTTCTTTTATCCTTCTATTAATCATAGGATATTCATATGCCCTATGTAAAGGATGATATTGGGACATGAGGCTTAGAAAAGTCTTGTTCCCTAAATTATTTAAGACCCATTCAAGGATATTTATTGAACCTGATAGGTTATTAGGTAAAACAAGATGCCTTATGAGAATCCCCTTTTCCGCAATACCGTCTTTAATGGAGAGATCGCCTACCTGTCTCTTCATGGCCATTATTGCAGATGCTGCATGGTCTGGATAGTCTTCTGCGTCAGACAGTCGCCTGGCTATATTTTTATTCCAGTATTTAAAATCAGGTAGGAATATATCTATATAACCGGCAAGGAGTTCTATGGTCTCGACGTTTTCATAAGCATTGGTATTATAAACAAATGGCAGATTCAATCCTTTTTTTCTTGCCATATCTATGGCAGAGAGTATCATGGGGATATAAGGGGTTGGGCTCACAAGGTTTATGTTGTGACAACCTTTTCTTTCAAGCTCAAGGAATATATCTACCAATTCATCTATAGACACTTCTTTGCCTGTGAGGGTATGGCTTATCTGATAGTTCTGGCAATAAATACATTTCATATTACAGGATGAGAAAAAAATATTACCTGAGCCCCTGCTGCCGGAAATTGGTGGTTCTTCTCCAAAATGCTTTCCATAATAAGAGACTATAGGTTTATCTGCCACCCTACAGTAACCCTTTTTCCCATTTATCCTATTTATACCGCATCTCCTGGGACAGAGCTCGCATTTTTCAAGAATCGTAAGCCAATCATTCATATAAAAACCTCATGTAAGCATACAAAGGCTTATGGCCATGACAGCCATACCAAGGACAAGTCCATATATACACAGATGATGCTCGCCGAATTCATGGGCAGAAGGCAAAAGCTCATCAAGGGCAACAAATACCATAATCCCTGCTATAAAGGAAAAAAGGAGACCGAACACAAGGTTATTAAAGAATCTCATCAATATCACAAGACCTATCAAAGCGCCAAAAGGCTCTGCCAGCCCTGACATAAATGAAAACCAGAACGCCCTTTTTTTATTCCCTGTGGCATAGAATATGGGAATACTCACTGCAATGCCCTCGGGTATATTATGTATGGCTACGGCTATTGCGATTGATATACCGAGGGTTATATCGCTAAGTCCTGCTACAAAGGTTGCTATACCCTCTGGGAAATTGTGGATGCCTATGGCAAGGGCAGATAAAACACCCATCCTGAGGAGTTTTTCATCTCTTTTGTCTTTTGCCTTTATGGACATATCCTCAACCAAACGGATTTCATGGGGGTTTTCAAATGATGGAACCATCCTGTCTATTATACCTATGAAAAATATCCCAGAGAAAAATGCTGCTGCCACGGCAAAATTACCCTCTGTTTTACCCATCTCTGTTATAAGCGTTTCCCGTGCCTTGAAAAAAAGTTCCACGAAGGATACATAGATCATAACACCGGCTGAAAAACCCAGGGAGAACGACAAAAGACCTGTATTGGTTCTCTTTGTAAAAAACGACAGGGCACTGCCTATCCCTGTGGATAAGCCTGCCAGAATGGTGAGAAAAAATGCAACAATGACATTTGATTCCCACATATCTATCTATTCTATCATTTTAAAAATATTTTTTCTATTTTTCCTAAAATATGGGCAATTTATCAACAGGGCTTTCACCCATGTGCCCTAAAGTAGAGAACTTCTCCCAAGGTCTAAAATTATCTTTACATATAAGCACGTGAGCCTATAAAATAATAACATCATGAAAACAGATATAGTCTAAAAATGAAAGGAAAAAGGCCTTATGATAAAGCATTCACATAAGTTTGTAGAAGCCTTTGATGGTTTCTTAGGTTATGGGCTTGACAGAAAAACCAATGAGAATACCCTCAGGTTTTACATTCAAAAGTTTTCAGATGACCGTCTTATGGAGACAATACTTCCCAGGATGACTGATGAGGACTTAGATGAGCTATTTGAGATGATAAGCCTGATGTTAAAAAAATATCTCGCTGAACCTGAATACCACGAACTATTTCTTAAAGAGGAAGCAGAGGCACAGCTATAATCTCGGCACTGTAAAGGTGAGGACATTTTTGTTTTCAATCCTTTTATACTCTATATCCTTAATCACCCTCTTCATGACCTTTGTTGAAATAGAAGGCTTATCACCTTTAACATGGCCATATTCTTCAGGGAGGACATCGGCAAGGAGCATATTAAAAGGTGCCCCATGATCTGATATAACTATTTGAAATCTTCCCAGGTTATCGAGCCTGAAGGTTATGGTAATTTCTGTATCCCCTGTAAAATTTCCATGATAGAGGGTATTCTTCAGTGCCTCCTCCACTGCAAGACATATGTCCTTACATTGTTCATCCTTAAAATTCATGAAACCTATGTGATTTTCCACAAAACCCATAAGTGGTATTAAAGACTCAATGACAGCAGGTTTTTTTACCTCTCCCAATATCTCCATAACACATAACCTCTCTTAACCATAGAATTAAAAACCATTTTGAAATGGCTTTATATCTCTATTGTTTATATACAACAAGGGTTAGGATATTTTTATCCTCCTCACGGCTATATTTTACCTCATCCATTAATTCATTGATAAAAAAAATGCCAAGACCCCCTATTTTCCTTTCTAAAACGTCGGTATTGATTTCCGGGATAGGTATGGACTTTATGTCAAAAGGCTTCCCCCAGTCCATTATCTCTATCACAAAACCCCTCTCACCTTCATCTCTGCATGTTATCTCCACATGACCATCTTCTCCAGAATAGGCATAATTGATGATATTCACAATCGCTTCTTCTGTGCAGAGCTCTATCTCCCTAAGTCTTAGTCCATTAAACCCTGATGCTTTTGCCGAATTCCCCACAAAGGTTATAAACCTACTTAGATTTTCAAGTTTTGCAGGAAGCCTAAGACCCGCCATCCTATCTCTCAGAATCTACCTATATGTTTTCGAGGGCAGTCTTCTCTGATTCAAATACCTTGAATATGGAATTAAAACCTGAGATCTTAAAAACCTCCTCTACAGCACCCTTGAGTTCAGCAAAGAAGATCTCACCATTTTCAGCCTTAAGCCTCTTGGCTATGGTAAGGATGCTTCTCAAACCTGCACTGCTTATATACTCAAGGCCAGCCATATTCAAAAGTATCTTTCTATCCCCCTTTTCTATGGCCTCGATCATCTTTTTTTCAAATTCAGGTGCTGTAACTGCATCAACCCTACCTTTTAGAGCTACTATAGTGAGCCCTCCCTCTGTTTTAGAATTCAATTCCATATTTACCCCTTATTTTAGTTTTTCAAATTTTAATTTAAGGTGGAAAAAAAAGCAAAAAAAATATGCTAAAGGTCTAAAAAAATAATAATGAGACCTTTCGATAAGGTTTTTAAATTTCAATAAAAAGCAAAAAAAAATTTACATATTTTTTAGACCTTTGCTATATTTTGCAAGGGTCTATTATGTATAAATAACCAATCTTAAATGTTTTATGAAGGGGGTTCAAATGGAAATCTATGGGAAAACCATCATGGTCTTAGGTGGTTATGGTGAGGTAGGCATGGCAGTCTGCAGGCTTCTATTAAAATATAACCCTTCCAGATTAATAGTCACATCACTGAGAGAGGAAGAGGCAGTGTCTGCAGTAAATGAATTATCCCGGGAGGCACCGGAATCCTGTTCACTTGTGCCTTTCTATGGAAATATATTTGTCCGTTGGGAACTAAAGGATAAAACCCTGTTAGAGATCGCTCAGGATGACACGTTGCTTAAAAAAACAGTAGATGACAATCTGGGGGAATTGACAGATGATATGGTTACTTCCTCTACGCTCTATAAAGCTGTAATAGAGCATAAACCTCACATCATAGTAGATTGTATCAACACCGCCACTGCCCTTGCATATAGAAATATCTTTCAATCATACGAAAGCCTTATAAAAGATAAATGTCAAGAAGAAGATGTAAATTTTTCCAAAAATGACATGAGGAGGATATTCTTAACGGTAAGTATACCGCCTCTTATTAGACATATCCAGATACTCTATGAGACATTGAAAAGGGCAGAGGTAAACCTCTACGTTAAAGTAGGGACAACAGGCACAGGGGGCATGGGGCTTAATATCCCGTTTACCCATGGCGAGGAGATGCCTTCAAGGCTTTTAATGTCAAAATCTGCTGTGGCAGGAGCACATTCCATGCTCCTTTTTGCATTGAGTAATACACCTGGAAGCCCTATTATAAAGGAGGTAAAGCCAGCTGCCATGATAGGGTGGAAGCAAACAGGAAAAGGGGAGATAAAAAAGGGAGGCAGACCTGTAAAGCTCTATGATTGCCCAAAGAATGATATATATCATCTACAATTAGGTTCAAGATTTTCTATGGATAATCTCAAAACAAATAAGTCTTTGGAAGGGGAAAGCCTTAAAGGCACCTTTATAGATACAGGTGAAAACGGTGTCTTCTCTATGGACGAATTTAAAGCCATTACTTCCCTGGGGCTTATGGAGTTTATAACACCGGAGGAGATAGCCCATACTGTCATAGACTGCATCAAGGGTTCATCAAATTCAAAGGATGTAATAAGTGCCATTGATGCCTCAGTCCTTGGTCCTACTTATAGAGCCGGTTTCTTGAGGGATATAGCCATAAGGCAGATGGAGAGACTGGGCAGAGAAGGATTTTCATACGGTTTGCTTGGTCCGAAACTGTCAAAACTTATATTTGAGGCAAGCCTGTTCATGATTGCCTTTGGCTTTATGGAGGATGTGTTGGAACGCACGCCAGAAGAGATTTCATCAAGGCTTGAAGATATTGTCTTTAATAGAGATGATATAAGAAAAAGCGCTATCTCTATAGGTATCCCCATCCTCCTTAAAGACGGCAAAAGCCTACTATTTGCAAAAAGGGATGTGATGGATAAGGTATGGGAATCAGGGTCATGGGAGATTACCGTAGATAACATAAACAGGTTTGCTGAAAAGGAATGGATAGACCTAAGGGAGGACAATATAAAAAAATGGCAGACCCGTTTCATTACCATAAAAAACGAGAAAAAAAGAAAGTCCCTTTATTATGGCTCATGTTGTGACTTGGATAAAGATTCATTCCAACCAAGAGATGAATACAAGACCCCAATAGACCCAGGGGACGTTTCTGCCTGGATCCTCATAAAGGAATTTAAAGGGGCAAGGCATGAATTATATGAATCAACAAGGCTTATTGACACATAGAGGCCATCGTAAATGTCTCTATAATTTTTTGATGACACTTTTTTAAAAATAGTGTTACAATAGAACATCCATATGGCAGATATTGTGAGATTCGGTGTCTCTCTGAATAAGGAACTCCTGGATAAGTTCGACAGGCTTATCAGAGAGAGGAATTATTCAAACCGATCAGAGGCAATAAGGGATCTTATCAGGGATGATCTTGTAAAGAGAGAATGGGTAGAAGGAGATGATGTGGCAGGGGCAATAACCTTGATCTACGACCACCACAGAAAAGACCTGTTAAGCAAGATAACAGATATACAGCACAACTACCAGAAGATCATCATATCAACCCAACATATCCACCTTGACCACGATAACTGCTTAGAGATCATTGCAGTCAGGGGGAACCCCAAAGAGGTTCAACAACTTGCAGACACATTGAAGGCCATAAAAGGTGTAAAACATGGAACATTGAGTATGTCCAGCACAGGCAAGGACATAGCCTAATTTTTTTTGTTTGTTGGTAACACGAAATAATAATAAGTAACACAGGAGGTGAAATGGCTTTAAGTAGCAAGAAAAAATGTCTATTTGCCCTATCAGCTTTAGTTTTTATCTTTTTCTTCATGGGACATGACTGCCTTTATGGTGAAGACACCAAAAAAATAGAACTAACCGATATAGTGGTAACAGAAAAAAGATACAAAGGCATTCAAGACACCACAAAAAAAGCCCCTGTGACACCAATAGAAACCCTCTATGGAACCCAATTTAATGTGGTCACAGAAGATCAGATCAAAGAACAGGTGAGCCAAGACTTCCTTTCTACGCTCCGTGATGTCCCCGGTGTTATGATCCAGACTAAAAATCTTGCTGGCAGTCAGACAAGCCATAGCCTTTACATAAGAGGAAGGGGGGCAAGCCATCCGAGCCCTGATGTTATAATCCTTTTTGACGGTGCTCCGAGATTCGGCGCCATATTCGGTCAAATTTTAGGTGATAGTATTCCAGTAGCTACAATAGGTGGTATGGAGGTATATAAGAGCCCTCAACCCTCTGTATTCGGTAGTGGCTATGCCATGATAAATATACTACCAAAATATATGAAAAAGGTTGGTAAGGAGGCAGGTTTTGATCTCAGTGGAGGGAGTTATGAAACATTCAATGAAAGTCTATCTGCTGGCGTAAAAGAAAACAAGTTTGACATATATGCCTCCCAGAGTCTCCTATCTACAGGGGGACACAGACCCCACTCACGGGCAAGCCAGCAAAGCTATTATGCCAATACAGGTTATCAATTCAACAAAGAATGGAATCTTAGGTTTTTGATAAATTATGTAGATGCAGGGACAAATGCACCAATGCCTAATATAAGACCTAATGCCAACAACGGTGTTGCATGGCCCAGTGCAGAGCGTTATGAGACAGAGACCGTATTCACCACATTGACCCTCAACAATGAACATGAAAAAATGCATGGTTTTATAAAGGCATATATGGACAGGACAGATTTTGATCTTTTACAGGAACTTACAAATGGTCAAAGATATGCTGGGGGCACAGACGGTCTCTGGTCAATGCAGGAGATCATGCTTTACGGGTTAAGGGGAAAGGAATATTTTAACCTCTGGAAGGGAGGGGAGATCATCTTTGGTGTGGATCTAGATATGACAGGGCTTAAAAATACCCAGAGGACATATAGTGGCGCTGCAGTGCCCGGGATCAACGGTGGAAAGGCAAGAAGAGTTTGGGATTTTCCTGATACAAGACTTTTATCACCTTATGGCGCCATAAGCCAGATCATAGGTAAGCTAAATGGTTTCCATCTTATCCCATCAGCAGGGGGGAGATATTATAATCATAGCCTTTTCAAAGATAAAGGCGCATTCCAGACAGGAATTGTCTTAGGTTATAGCAATACAAACCTCAATGTAAATTATGCAAGGGGTGTAAATTATCCAAGTCCTGTTGCCCTTATGAATTTTGTCCTTGAAGGAAACGTGGTAAACGATGCCAGAAGCCGTTGGAGACACATTAAGCCAGAGGTGGTAGACCATTATGAGGCAGGCATCACCCATAAAATCCCTGAAAAGGGCTCTTTTAGTGCTACGGTTTTTAAAGATTATGGAAAGGATAGATTTCAAACTTACATGTTCGGGCCGGTGCCCCTTAGGTTTAATGACCCTATAGGCCATTATGAGATAAAAGGTCTTGAGATTGCAGGAACAGCGATGCCTTTAAATAATATGGAAATCTTCTCGGCAGCTACATGGATGCAATCAGAGGCAAAGGGTGGAAATGGCGCTGAGAGCACAAGACTTCCATATACACCGGGTTTTCAATTTCAAGGTGGTTTCAAATGGGGGTTTATAAAAAATTACAGGTTATATGGAGATATACAACACTTAAAAAATTTATATCAGGGGACATTTGCAAGAAGCGGGACATATAATACACCTAATATAACGGTAAAAGACAAACTTCAGGATATTACCATCATCAATTCCCGCTTAAGTTACATGTTTGATTATAAATCCATGCATATGAAAGAGTCGGAATTATATATTGCCATCAACAACATCCTCAATAAGAGATATGAATATGCCAAGGGTTATCCCATGCCAGGCATTACATTCTTTGGAGGCGTCAGCCTGAAATTCAGTTAAAAAGGCTTCAAAATGGATGTTATTAGCTCAAATAGATCGATTTTAAGATTATTCATTATTATAGTGATAGGCAGCCTATTTTGTCTATCCAGCCAGTGTTCTCCAAGGAGCCAAGACCCTGCCGTCATTGAAAAACATATCATTATAACATCAGATACCATATTAGGGAGCATTCTATCTTCCCTTTTACCGGGGGATCGCTATAGAGTAGAGTCTATAATTCCACCGGGACAGTGTCCGGGTCACTATGATATAAAACTTTCAGATCTTGAGAGGATAAAAAAGGCAGAACTTATCATCTATTTTAAAGGGATGTCCTTTATGGCCAAAATTCCATCTGAATCTTTTAAAACACTGGTTATAGACACAGAAGGTAACAACTGTATGACCCCTGATTATTACATATACAGTATGACGATCATTGCCGATAATATCTCCCGGATATTCCCGGATGATGCACGGTATATATGGAAAAAAAAAGAAAATGAAATCAAAAGGTTAAAAGAAGAAACCGATACTTTAAAGAGAAAGATACAAGAGGCAGGGTTTTCAGGTAAAAAAATTATTGCATCCTCCATGCAGCGGCAACCCCTTGAATGGATGGGTTTTACTGTAGTGGCAGATTACGGTAGACCTGAGGCAATTACCGCAAAGGATGCCATAAATCTCATAAAAATAGGAAAAAGAAATAAGGTTGTGTTGGTGGTGGACAATCTTCAATCAGGACCTGATACAGGCAGGGCGATTGCCGAGTCTTTAGATGTCCCCCATGTGGTTCTCACAAATTTTCCTTCAGAAAAAGGGTATATTCACACACTGAAAGAGAATGTAGAGATAATATTAAAGGCTTTGAAATATAATGAATAGGTTTGTCATAGAAATGGAGGGCATCACTCTTCACAAGGCAAAGAATATCCTCCTCGATCATATTAATCTCTGTTTTTCAGAGGGAGAGTTTGCAGGTATTATAGGTCCTAACGGTGCAGGAAAGACTACCCTTCTCAATGTGATAGCAGGTTTTGAGAGATTCACAGGAAGGCTTTCATTATTTGGACAGGATCAAACCTGGCATAGGGATAGAAATATCACCATCCGCATAGGATATGTCCCCCAGGTCCTTGAGATAGACAGGTCCTTCCCTATACTGGCATATGAGGTGGTATTAACGGGCTGTTTAGGTAGAACAGGGCTTTTCCGTTTACCGGAAAAAAAGGAAAAGGAAAGGTCAGAAGAGGTCATGGAGATGTTAAGGATTAAAGACATGGCCAAAAAACCTTTCGGCAGGCTATCAGGTGGCGAGCAACAAAAGGTGATACTGGCAAGAGCCATCATCCAAGAACCTCATATCCTCCTGCTGGATGAACCTGCATCAAACCTTGATATGGCAGTCCAGAAAGAATTTATGGACTTGATAAGTGATATACATAAAAAAAAGGGGATGACCATCCTCTTAGTAACCCATGACTTTAATCTCCTGCCGGCCTCCCTGAGAAGGGGGATACTTATAAATAAAGGAAAAATCGTGTTTGATGGAGATATAAGGACTGCCACATCAGGGGAGGTGCTTTCGGCGCTATTCAAGTATAACCTTGAGACCTTTGAAAGAAACGGGAAGAGGTTTGTATCATATGATTGATACCATCTTTGACAGTATCACATACCTATCTATCCAGAGGGCAGTTTTGGCATCTATTCTCTGTGGCATTGGATGTTCTATCCTCTCTGTCTTTGTGGTGCTTATGAAGATGCCACTTATTGGGGTATCCATGTCCCATGCTGCCTTTGCCGGTGCTGTCCTGGGTATGATGCTTGGTGTAAACCCTTTTTTAAGCGGTCTTATAATGTGTATGGCTGCTGCAGCACTGCTCGGTCCCGTTTCAGACCGCACAGATCTGGTTCCTGAAAATATCCTGGGTATCATGTTTTCGTTTCTCATGGGCATTGCCTTTCTTGGCATGGGTATTATAACCAGGACAAAGGCAGATGCCTTAAACCTCATGTGGGGAAACATGCTTACCCTTACTGAAACAGACATGTGGATACTTTTGTCTGCCACATCCTCTACCATTCTATTCATCCTCCTGTTCTTCAAGGAGATACGGCTTATCCTCTTCAACAGAAGGCTTGCACTCTTAAGCGGTATCCCTGAAAAACCCATCTACTATGCCCTGCTGTTTTTAACAGGGATTGTGGTATCATCAAACCTTACAACCGTCGGGGGGCTACTTATCTTTGCCCTCCTTGTCCAGCCAGGGGCGACTGCCCTTCAATTGACATATAACCTGAAACTATTTTTTATAATCGCCATTGCATCCGGGGTGAGCGCATCAATATCAGGGCTTGTCCTTTCATATGTATTCGATGTCCCTGCCGGGGCATCCATTGTGATTATGGCAACGGTCATATTTACCCTTTCATATATATTCTCACCTAAAAGAAAGGGATAAAAAAAAGGAGGCATATTCTATGGAACTAAAGAAAGATGACATAAATACCCGGAGAAAAGATTTCTTCAATGAACATGCAGAAAAGTGGCAGGATATGTTCTATAAAGACAAGACTACAGGTAGATATGATAAGCATAAAAGGGACTTTGACAGGCTTTTTTCTCTCATACCCATAAAAGAAGGGGATACTGTCCTTGATGTGGGTTGTGGAACAGGTATCCTCGTTCCATTTATCCTGAATTACATTAAAGAAAAAGGTGTCCTATATGAACTCGACTATGCAAAAAGGATGTTGCAGATAAACAAAAAAATGCATAAGGATGACAATATTATATTTATCCTTGCAGATGCAGAGGATGCACCTTTTGCCTATGGTTCATGTGACCTCATTATTTGCTTCTCCTGTTTTCCCCATCTCCATGATAAAAGAAAGGCCACAAAAATACTTGCCGATATATTAAAAGACGATGGTTTTTTTATCATATCCCATTTTGATTCATCAGATGGTATAAATAGACACCATTCTACATGCAATGCTGTAATGCACGACCGTCTGCCCGATAAGGAAGAGATGTTCAATATATTCCATGAATCAGGTATAGAGATCCTTAATTTTATCGATGAACAGGGATTTTATTTTATCATGGGTAAAAAATAGCGATTGAGGTCTATGAAAAAGGCATCTTTCTCTAATGTGAAAGCACCAGACGTTCTCACTAAAATATACTTTTTGTATAGAAGTCACATATTTTTTAGGTCCTTACATACTTTATAAAAATCTAAATCTGTATATTTTCCTTAATCACATATAAATCTACACGTGATCCAGTAATAGTGCTTTTACCAAATATAAAAAAGAGTATAAACCATAAAAAGTTTAAAAATATTATAGCTATAGGATTCCAAAGGGTATGGAAGCCTTTTGTCAATTCAGGAAGCATTGTAATGGCAGGGGGCATAAAAAGGCTGATCAATAAAACATACAATAAGGCAACGATACTCATAAGCTGATAAGCGGTCACTTTACCTCCTCCTCTATAATCATCCCTTAAAAGCTCGGAGAATACCCTCCACAGCTGAGTTATTGTTATTGTCACAATAAAAGAGGCATTATAATAACCCTTTAAAAAAAGATACATACCCCATATGGAAGTAAGAACAAATATTACAGATGTTATGGCCTGGATAGGCACAAGCCTCTCATTCTCATAACCTCCTGCATATACGGCCTTTTTTGTTTTTCCCTGAAAGATAAAGGCATGTTTTGCAAATAATTTTCTCATAACAGACCCGCATGATCTAACAGGTTTTCCATAACAACAACCAAAGCTTATACATCCAAGCCTGCCAAGCCCTTCACCTAAGGCATAGGAGATTACGAGACAGGAAAGTATGGGCATTATCATTCCTTCATCTATAAACTTCATTTTAAACTCCCATAGGGATAATATCCTCAATATCCATGGAGAGAATATTACACCCACAAAGGATGCACCACCTACTGTAAAGGTATGTCTACTTTTCTCAACTAAAACAGCCACAATTTTAGATGCAGGCACGCATATTATTCCAATGAGAATGGCAATAAATAGGCTTATCCATAGACTTATAGAGATTGATCCCATAAGCAAAACAAAAACGACGAGGGAAGAGGTATATGCCAGGGCAATAAAAAATCCATAAAAGGTAAGATTGACAGCAGACCACAAGTTTACTCCAGTCTTTCTTTTAGGAATTACGGCAATTATCTGCCATTTCTCAGATGGTAGTGTTTTAAATGCCCATGTCTGAAAGGACAAACAGGCAAAAAATAATGATATACATAATATTTCTACGGACATTTATGACTTTTTCCTATTCATGGCAGTTCCTATGGGGGAACGCACCTTCAAATCTGTCTCCACAATGGACCGATTGAATGCCTTTGAAAAGATACTTTTTGCTTCACTGTTAAAGGTATTCTTTATAAGGTCTGAAAAAAAGGCAACCCTATCTCTTTGAAAGAGGAGAATAACAGTTGAACTGCCCGGTCTAAAGAGACTCTTTGGCTGCCCCTTCTTCAGAAAAATGCCTTTTTTGATTTCCTGGGGGTTGTCGTATCTTTCTTCGCTATAGCACTGCGCTATATCACCTATGAGAAGGGCAACAACCTCTATCATAGCCACAAGACCCACATGGGTTCCGTTTTCAACATCCGTATCAAAAATAGTGATAATCCTTTTATTCTTCGAATAAGGGTTGCATAAGGTTATTGTAATCTCTGGATTACAGGAATGATAGCCCCCTTCTATTTTATAGATATCTAAAACAACACCTGATACAGGCATATGATTATAATGATACTTGTCAGGCGTTAATCTGAAAATGGCAAAATCACCGCCCCTAAATGCATCAAGCCATTTCTTTTTGTCGGCACCTAATAGTTCTTCATATTGAAAAAGCTTATCCTTTATTTGAATTAAGGATACATTACTTAATGAACCAACGAGTGCCCTTGAATCAGACGGTGCCACAACAACTTTTTCATCATCCGGCATAGGTCTTTTTTCCCAGTAACATATCTTCCGTTCAAATATCTTTCTCGGTGTATCAAGGAGATATGGATTTTCCAAACATTCACTATAGTCTATGCCTATTTTCTCCATAAACTCCTTTGTCCGAGTAATCTTTGAACCAATAAAAGAATCAAAATAAAAAAATCCCAGGAATTTGCATAATCTCCTTGAATTTAAAATATTATACATAACAGATGGGGTTTCCCTTGCTTTGGAGTATATAAATTTTATTACTCTGTCACCGTAAAATGCTTCATCTTTTATTTCAGTTGTCTGTCTATCTATGAACTGATGCATAATTTATCCTTTTTATCTCAAACGGACTTATCTGTATTTCATTGCATTTTTAAGTATCTTTTTTATAATCCCTATTTTTTGATTCAAACTCTTTCATATCGCTGTATATGGTCAAAACAATGAGCTGCAAAATCTTTCCCAGGTCTTTTTCAGATAAGGTCTCATCAAATATCTCCTTTTTCCTCTTTATGATAAAATCCATGGCCGATGAATCACCCAATATAGACCCAATGGAGTCTTTGAATAAGCATCCACTGCATAACAAATGGGAATCCATTTTTTTAAGTTCCTCAAGGACTACTGAAAATGCTTCTTTCATGTGTCTTTTTCTCAAGATGTCTCTATAAAACATCTCTGCCTGCTTATTAAAGGTATCTCCTGAACATTTAAGGGGGTCACTCTTTTTGATTTCATTGAGAATATCCTTTGTCAATTTTCCCCAAGTAGAGAAATTTTCAGGATAATCGATCCTTTCCCTTAAAGATTGCATTGTCCCTTCCAAAGCCATCATCTCTATGAGTTCTTTACCGTCCTCCATTATAATTTTGATAAGTGCCCTCTGGTATTCCTTGCCGTATATCCTTATATATCCAGGATAACGATGGCTAAAGCGGGTATTCGATGTATTTTTAAGGATCTTTAACATAAACTTATTACTTGTGTCCTTTCTGATATAAAAGGTAGGTATACCTATTGCTGTTCCAAAAAATATCTGCCTCCTCTCGCTTTCTACATTGGGGTCATCAGGTATATGCCTGTGAGTTATGCCATCCAGTAGTATATATTTATATGCCAGGGCAGTAATGAGCACCTGCAAACTTGTGGCTTGCCCCATATCTTCCATAATACTATCAAAGATACTATAGTAACGGCCTTCAAAACCGGAAAATCCCTTTGAAGCATAGTCCCTTAACCTATAAAGTAGATACATGGACATATGGGGGTCAAAGATACCGAGTGTTGCAAGGTCCCTTTTTAACCGCTTATCATTCTCAATAGAGCCATCAAGACCTGGACTATTTTCAGTAGATAAAAGGCATACAAGGTAATCGATGAGCCTAAAGTCTATGACAAAATCTCCCCGTAAACCAAAAATTTTACTTAAAATCTTGTCAAACCATTGTGGCCCAAACGGTGTAATAGACTTTCCAAATACCTTTAGATCCGCCTTTTTCTTCCACCTACGCCATATCATCCTTAAATGGGTATAATCCAGTTCATGGGGTAAAAAACCTAATATCTTTTCAGGATGAAAATCCCAGAAATCAATCCTGTATGGAGATGCTGAATACGTTCCCACAAAGAGCGGGAGAAAATGCTCCACTATCTTTATTGCAAGGTCCCCCATATATTTCTCATCAGCTTTACCAAATCCTGAGTATGGATCGGCCAGTAGGCCTGTTAATCTTTTACTTCCTATGCTAATATGGGTGCCATTATTGGCAAGGGAGATATTGGAGATATTAGGCAGAACTATGAGGTTTCTCGTTATAATACCTGCATCTTTTAACTTAGATATGGTATTGAGATGACTCCTGGACAGAACCTGATGGCAGAGTTCCATATAATGAAACTTCTCTTCGCCTCTATCCCACCCTGTAAGGCAAGGGTTCATGAATAGCTCCCTGTAAAAATGGTCTGATATGATATTGTTCAATGCCTTCTGTCTTACAGGAGGATGAGATGATAGATATAGGCATATATGCTGTCCTCTTTCATAAAGACCAAAACGTTTGTTCCCATACATAACCAGTATCTGAATAAAAAAATATCTTTTCAACGTCTCCTTAGAAACAGCATATCCAATGTTGTTCGAGCTACTCATATGCACAGGTATGAAAGAAAATATTTCAGGAGATGTGTTGTCATTCAGGAAGTGGGAGAGGATCTTTTTACCGGTCTCTCTGATAATATGAGGTGCAGAATTATTTAATATTACTGCATCCACTAAACTCAATTTCAATATATAACTTGCTGGTAATCTTACATATTCCTCATTATCTTCATAAAAAATGAACTTATCTTTATCACTTCTTTTACCTAAGTCAGGCCTGGATTTGTCATAGTTGAGGTCCTCTTCAAAAATACTTTTTAGCCCATTGCCAAGGAATCTTAAGGGAAACCTTACCCAACTGTTTTCCCACACCTTTTCCTGATTGGTATGGAGGTATTTTTCCAGTTCCGAGATGGTCTTTTTGGATGTATCTCCTGACCTTATCCTTTTTATTATATTCTTATAATAGCTCGATTCCCTTATTACTATGGGAAGGTCAACATCTGAGGCTTCACCTATAACCACAGTTTGAAATTCATTTTCCACCCCACCAGTGACATCCTCTGGTGAAAAAGGTAAATACTCTAATTGGATGTTGGAAGATTCTTTATTGATTGACAATATTGATTGAATGTGTGCCAGATATTCAGGAGAGGGAGATGGTATTGGGGTATCTTTAATATTCTTTATTGCTGGTAATCCCATATAACCTCTCTTTTAATTTTATTCATTTTAGTGGGTATATTAATTAATATATGTTAATCTTTAATAAAAAAATGATTAATTTTTCGTTAAAATATGGAAATATCCGGCGCAGGTGATTATAATTTCTTTATGAATTAACAGAAATTTCAACAAAAATTTATTTTCTTTTAACATTAAGTATCTATTTTCTTTTAAGCTTTAAAATTTTTTAAGAGAGGTTAAAGATGATGCATTGGATGGAACAGTTATCAATTCATTACAAAAAAATAAGGGAAAAACATGCAGATAAAAATCTACTCATAGCCTTTGATATCGACGGCACCATACTGGATATGAGATTTATTATTCTCCATGTCCTTAAGAAATTCGACAGGGATCATGGAACAACATATTTTAAAGATATACATATCTCCCATATAGATTTTCACGAAGCACACCTGAAAACCCTTCTTGAAAGGCTTTCTATAAGCTATCATGACCAGAGATATATCTTAAATTACTACGAGAATATGTTTCTTTCCTCCCTTACAATAAAACATGCAAATAAACCTTATAGGGGTGTTTTTGACATAATCAAATGGTTTCAAAATCAGCCCCGAACCTATATAGGTCTCAATACTGGAAGACCTGAATCTCTTCGCTTTAAAACCCTTTCTTCCTTGAATCTACTGGGAAGAAAATACGGGGTTTGGTTTAGAAATGACCTTTTATTTATGAATAGAAAAGGATTAGACGCCAAAATTCCGTTGATAAAAATAAAAGGGATAGAATACTTCCATAGTCTTAATTATAAAGTCTTTGCCTTTGTGGACAATGAGCCAGAAAATCTTAAAGCCATATTAAATATTGATCATAATAATGAGATACTACTTTTACATGCCGATACCATCTTTAAATCCAGTAAAAGCCATTTAGAAGGCAATTCTATAAGCGGCAATGACTATGATATATCAAAACTGATAAGGCAGGGCAATCTTGATGAAAATGAAGGGTTTTCCCGCATTGCCTAATAAATGTATTGATTGATTTAAATTACGAGACCTTTGTAAAAAGCATCCTGCAATGGTTAACATCTCTATGTTTTACTATTTATTTACCATACCTTACAGATGTCTCGAAGCCTCTAATTGAATGCACTACTTTCAAGGAACTTCCTTAATTTTTTAGAGAGTGTTTCAATGCTGCATGGTTTTTGTATGATCTCCATGTTTTTATCTTCCATAGGGCTATATTGAATCTTATCAGGATTGTTACCTGTAATAAAAATAACCGGGACATGAGGTTTATGTATCCTTATCTGGGCAAATACATCGTTTCCATTCTTTTTTGGCATTATACTATCAAGGATAATAAGGTCTATAGAGTCTTTATTTTTAATAAAAACATCTATGCCCTCCAAACCGTCATTTGCAACCATTATATTATAACCGAGAGTCTTTAGCATTTCCTTTGTTAAATGTCTTACCTCTTCATTATCTTCTATAACAAGAATGGTTTCCATTTTTCCATTTTCTATAGTATTTAAATTTTGAATTCCCTCTATTTGTTCTATCTTTCCTGCCTCATCTATACAGGGTATGTAAATCTTAAATGTTGTCCCTTTATTTACATCGCTTTCCAGTTTTATATAGCCTCCATGTTGTTTTACTATGCCGTATACTACAGAAAGCCCCAATCCTGTTCCACTTTGTTTGGTGGTAAAAAATGGTTCAAATATCTTATCTTGAATATCTTTTTCTATACCTGTTCCGGTGTCTTTTATTGAGATGACAACATACTTATTAGATTTTATTTCATCTGATAAGACATCTTTATCATCTTTTACATCTTCAAGGAATGTTTCAATTAAAATAGATCCGCCATGGGGCATAGATTCTCGGGCATTTACTATAAGGTTTAAGATAACCTGGTTAAACTGTGATCTATCAATATTTACCATAGGGAGTGATGATGATAACTCTAACTTCATCTCTATATCTTCCCCTATCATCTTGTGCAACAGTTTGGAAAGTTCATTTATTAATCTGTTTATGTCGCTTGATTCCAAAACAAGAGGCTGTTTTTTACTGAATGCCAGCAATTGCTTTACGAAACCCGACGCCCTCATTACTGCATTTTCTATGGCATCACAACGCTTATATATCTTTTCATCAAAATATGAACCGTTCATTTTTATAAGCTGGGCATTTCCAAGGATAACGCTTAACATATTATTGAAATCATGGGCAATGCCTCCTGCTAATCTTCCCAGGGTCTCCATCTTTTGTGATTCGTAAAGTTGTTGCTCTGTTTCTTTTGCCTTTTTTAATTTATCTCCAAGTTCCTTTAATGCCAGCAAAAGCTTACTAGGTTCATCTTTCCTTTCTGTAATGATATTTAATTTATAATTATAATCTCCATCGGCAAGTCTTTTTGCAATATCTACACCTTTTTTCATTGGTTTGGTTATACTTTTTGTGAGTGTTATGGCCGTAAACATGGTGAAAATAAATATACCCAAAGACAAGGTAATAAAAATGATTAAGGTCTGTTTATATTTGTTGATTGAGGCTGCATATTCAATATTGGTTAACTCATCCTGATAAGATACAAGTTCCTGACACAACTGCTGGATGTGTTTTATGGAAGGCCTGAATGTCTCCCAAGTTCCCTCATCTAAAATAAAAGAATTACTGCTATGGAAATTTAATCTCGATATATTAGCTATTAGATTCTTCAAATCAAAATATGCCCTTTTTAGGGAATGTATAATCTGCTCTCCCTTTTCTGCATTCTCTAACTTCTCCAGTTCCTCCAGGGCATGTTCATATGTTGCCTGAGCAGTAAGCATTCTTATAAGTTCAAGTTCTTGTGGTGTGTTTTGTTTATCTTGGAAGGCATGATTTAATGCGTCATTCATTATATGAACAGAATTATTAATCATATTAGCAAGTATTACCTTTTTATTATTGTAGGATATAATATTATCAAGTCTTCTGATATTAAATTGGATATTAATTACAGCTATTATTACCACAAATACCATAATAACCATAATAAGACCAAAACCCAACCCAAGCCTTGTACCAACTGAATAATTCCTCAGATGAATCATTGTGCGACTCCGTTTATCTCATATCTTTCTTTAACAGCAAAGGCATTCCATTGTATTTTATGTGTTCCAAGGACGTCCTGGCCAATTTCTGAATATTTGCAGGCAGAGATACATAATGAAGTGTCATTGCATACTGCTGACCGTCATATATGAGCCATTCAAGCATCCTAACCAATTCTCTTGCAATGTTTAAATCCCTTCCAGCATAGTTTTGCTCCTTGAATACGGCCATAAAGGTAAAGCAGCTTATAGGATATGCCTCTTTTACAGAGGCTTCTATGAGGGTAGAATATCTATCATCGTATTGATAAGAATTTGCTGCATGTCTTATAGTCTCTACAGAGGGTTTTATAAACTCCCCTGCATCATTCATGATATAACCTGTAGGTAGATTGTTTGCCAATGCATAGACAAGTTCTACATAGCCGATTGAACCGCTTTTCTGTTTTACAACACCGGCAACACCCGGGTTACCCCTTACCTCAATACCTGGTAATCCAAAGAGCCTATTTTTTATTCCGATCCTGTTTTGCCATTCTTTATTATGTCTACTCAAGAATTCAGTAAAAACATATGTTGTTCCACTTCCATCAGAACGCCTTACAACAGTAATAGGCTGTTCAGGTAGCTTTATGTCTTTATTTATTTGCATCAATTTCGGGTCATTCCATTTGCTTATCTTCCCTAAAAAAATGTCTACCAATATTTCAGGGGTAAATCTGACAGAAGGGTTTCCTGATAGATTGTAGGTCACTACAACTGCGCCTATGCATGTAGGTATATATATTAGTGAATCTATGTCTTTAGGAAAGCCATCAACTCTTATGAAATCTGTCCCTGCAAAGTCTATTTCCTTTGATAATAAAGACCTAAGCCCATCACCTGAGCCAACCCCTTTATAATTAATCTTGATCTTTTTTTGATTGCTATAAATATTTAATGCCTTCATATAAAAGGGAAGGGGAAAGGTAGCGCCTGCGCCATTTAACTCAATTTCTCTTGAATTAGCAGAACCATGAGATAAAATCATAAAAAAACAGCAGATGGATATAATATATTTGATATATTGCCTAAACATTCTATATACCTCGCAGAATACTAAACTTAGGGAAAATATAGGTGATGATTTTAAAAATAAGATTAATATTGAGTTAATTTTCTGTTAAATAAATGAGCCCTTTAAAAAAAGTCTTTTACCCTGGGACAAATCCTTAAAGACCTCTGTTGATATGTCAATGAAAATTCGAGAAAAACAAAAAAGCCTTTTTCATGTTTATTAGGACTTTGCCATGTCTTTCAAATGCATCTATCCAGAATATTTCTTACCTTCATGAGTATCTCCTGGGGTGAGAATGGTTTTTGTATAAAGTCAAATTCTCCCTCCTGGATACCCTTGCTGAGGATTATGTCTTCTGTATAGCCGCTTGTAAATAGAACCTTTATATTGGGGTCTGTTTTTTTGATCTCTTCATATGCCTCTCTGCCGTTTTTCACGGGCATTACTGAATCAAGGATCAAAAGGTCTATATCCTTTTTTTCCATGAAAGTTTTAACTGCCTCTTCTCCGTCTTTTGTCTCTAAGACCTTATAGTCATACTGGAGAAGTATGGATTTTAAAAGGTTTCGGGCCTCTTCATTGTCCTCGGCAATGAGTATGGTTTCACCTCTGCCTTTTATAATAATGGGTGCTTTTTCCTCTTTATCACTAAAATTTATTTCTATGGGCAGATATATATGAAAGGTTGTTCCACGGCCAGGTTCACTATATACATTTATATGTCCGTTATGCTGTTTTACTATACCATATACTGTGGAAAGACCAAGGCCTGTTCCTTTTCCAGGCCCTTTTGTGGTGAAAAAAGGCTCGAATGCCTTTTTTCTTGTTGTTTCATCCATACCTATGCCAGTATCTGATACAATAAGGAGTGCATATAAGCCTCCTCTTTCGAGTCCATAGGCTTTTGCCATCTTTTCAGGCAACTCTACATTCTTTGTCTCTATGGTAAGGATACCACCTCTCGGCATGGCATCCCTGGCATTGGATGCCAGATTAAAAAGGATCTGGTCAATCTGTATTGCATCTGCCATGACAACATTGTCAGAGGATGTAAGTTCCACCTTCAGGTTAATATCCTCTGTTAAAAGTCTCTTTAATATCTTTTCTGTGCCTTTTATAATATCGTTTAGTTTTACAGGGCTAAAGGACATGGGTTGTTTTCTACTAAAGGCAAGGAGACTTTTTGTAAGCTGGGCTGCCTTCTCGCTTGAGGCAAGTATCTGGTCTACATAGACTCTCAAAGGGTCGTCATTTGACATCCTTATCTGCATTAGGGTGGCATACCCCATGAGGGCTGTAAGGATGTTATTGAAATCATGGGCAATACCGCCTGTTAATGTCCCCAGTGCCTCCATCTTTTGTGACTGCATAAGCTGAATCTGAAGATTCTCCCTCTCTATCTCAGCCTGCTTTCGCTCTGTAATATCCATCATGGTCCCTTCATAGTATAAGGTCTTGCCCTCTGAATCCCTTACTGCCCGGGTATTCATACTCACCCAGATAATAGTTCCATCCCTTTTTTTTAACTGTGTCTCAAAGCCCTCAACATGGCCTATTTTCTCAAGTCTACTGGACAAATCATCCCTGTCTTTAGGATTTACATAGAGTTGTGTCCTTATGTCTTTTATCTCTGACTGTAACTCCTCCAGAGAAGAATATCCAAACATTTTAAGAAGGGCAGGGTTAGCACTTATATATACACCTTCAGGGGTTGTCTGGAATATACCCTCTATGATGTTATTATAGATACTACGATATTTCTCCTCACTGGCTTGTAGGAGTGACTCTGCATTTTTTCTATCTGTAATATCCCTTATGGATTCTATGGCACCTATAACATTTCCATGTCTGTCATAGAGTTTTGATGCCAGAGCCCATACATAAGCACCTTTTCCTCCATACATACGAGGTAAAAAAACCTCCACGAAATATTTATCCCCCTTTTTTGTTACAAAATCGTATCTTGATTCAATCTCAGGGTCTGGTTTAAATAGAAGGTCTACAAGGATAGGTCTTTTTTCACCATAGAAGGGAACGGCATATTCATAATCTCCCTTGCCTATCATATCTTCACTTTTCACACCTGTCATCTCTTCTATTGCCTTATTCCATACGATGACCTTACCATCTGAGTCTATAGCCAGTGTGGCATCTGGAAGGAACTGTATGATATTTTTAAGCCTCTGCTCAGATTCTTGTAAGGCCTCCTCTGCCATCTCCAACCTTCGCTGGATTTGATTTAGTTCTGTTATATCCCTTCCTTCAACAATAAGATATATAACCTTATTGTGTTCATCCATAACGGGTTTTATGGAAAAATCAAAAAAACGGGTTTTCCCTTTATTGCCAGGACCACGGGCTTCAAAACGGACAAACTCTCCTTTAGATGCCTTAACAATGGCTGTGCGTATTTTATTTTGCGCTTCCTTAGAATGTCTCCACCAGGGTGTATCCCAGAATGGTTTATCCATCACATCTCTGGCATGGACGCCTACAAAATCAAGGGCTGTTTTATTCACCTCCAATACTCGACCTTTATTATCAAGGATGCCAATGAACTGAAAGGTCTGGTCAAGGATCGCCTTTGCCCTTCTTTCAGTTTCTTTTTGTCTTGTCACATCTATAACAATGGCTATGTGGGAATAACTGTCTGTGGGCGCTACATAGATATGGGCATCAAAAGACGTCCCATCCTTTTTTAAAACCCTGGTCTCTACAAAACCCTCTTCATAGGCAACTCTACCTACCCTCTCATATTCTGTCATGTCTTCAAATGCAATTAGGGTATTCATGCCCTCAAGTTCATCTTTAGTATAACCTGTTAGGCGGCATAACATATCATTTACCCAGATTATTACCCTTTCTCTTATTTTGGCTATTCCAACAGGTGAATTAGACAGGATGGAGCTTAAAAGTTGCTGTGCCTCTATGAGCTTCTCTTCTTCAAGTTTTTTTTCTGTTATATCTCTAACTATAGCCCAATAGCCTGATGTGATACCTTCTTTATCATATCTGAGATATGTCATGAGCTCTACAGAGATAATCTGGCCATCCTTTTTTATATATTCCTTTTCATAGAGATCAGAATAACCCCTTTTATCCACCTGCTCACAAAGGATTCTCTTTTCAATTTTATGCCATTTGGCAGGTGTTAAATCCTCATAGGTTAGGTTTAGAAGTTCTTCAGCTAAGTATCCAAGCATGGCCCTGAAGGCTGGATTAAATTCTATTATCTTACCTGTTTTATCTACAGATACAATACAGTCTCTACTTGACTCAAATAATTCTTTATATTTTTTCTCTAAATCTACAGATAAATCTTTATCAATAAGAGATGGAGATAGATTATTAAAGGTGTTTTTATTGTGATTTTCCACTCTTGCCCCCCCTATCTTGACAAAAAAATAATTAAACCCACCAATTTTTTAATTGAGCCCCTTAAAAAAATAATTAAAGGGTCAAAAAAATATTAAAATATTTTTCTACTATTTTCAAAATTATGTAAAGCCAAAATAGAAATGTCCTATTTTCACCAAAATAGAAATGTCCTATTTTCACCCTGCCACCTCAGATACATTTTTGGAGGCATTCCTGCCAAATTTGAACTTCCTCCATGGATGATCCGCTGGAGGTATATAGGCTGTCCTTCGTCTTATCTGCACTTTTTGTTTCTGTGGCTGTTCAGGACGTATATCTATCTGTCTGAACTTCAAGCTCCTGC
>Ga0208695_1000174_pt1 | contig 86627 bp, 75 predicted proteins | sample AD_UKC111_MetaG_FD_184449 | JGI IMG/M metagenome (GOLD analysis project Ga0208695, IMG submission 184449) | Active sludge microbial communities of municipal wastewater-treating anaerobic digesters from Hong Kong - AD_UKC111_MetaG (SPAdes)... | ecosystem: Engineered > Bioreactor > Anaerobic >... | reverse complement strand
GCAAGGCGCATCGCAAGCTCAACTCGCCCCGACTGCATATCAAAAATAGCTGGCAAAGCCTCCACACTGCCGACCAAAACCGCAATGGCTTTGTTGAAATCGCGCCCTTTGGCAGCAAACAAACGTTCAATTGCCTGCGGATTGCGCACATCCGCTGCCAGGCCATACACCGTATCGGTTGGGAAAGCAACCAACCCACCCGCGCGCAAAATACTTGCCGCGCGCTCAATCGAAGAAACATCGCTGATTGAAATACGTTCTGTCATCACTCAATTCCTCCACCGAATCCACACTTCACGCGCCAGCCCCGCCAGGTCACGCACCAGCTTCACCTCGACCTGCTCCCCCAACAATTGCTTTGCCAGCGCAACAGCCGCATCCCCTTGCCCCTGCTCAATTTCCAACAGCATCAATCCCCCCGGCAACATCCAGCGCGGCGCATCGCGCAGCAAAGCATCAATCAAGCACAGCCCATCTTCTCCGCCATCCAGGGCCAACAGCGGCTCCGTTTTAGCAACAGTCAATTCGGTCAACATAGACCGTGGAATATAGGGCAAGTTTGCACACACCAAATCAAACGGGCCAACCACAGGGCTCAACAAATCACCTTGCACCAGGTTCACCCGCCCCAACAGCCCCAAAGCAGCAAAGTTTTGGCGAGCAACTCGCAAAGCAGCGCCTGAAAGATCGACCGCCACCAACCGCAGGTCGTGCACACGCATTGCCAGCGCAGCCGCAATGCAACCACTGCCCGTGCCAACATCTGCCGCCCGCCTGCGACTGGGATTTTCTGCCAGCCAGGCCAATCCATCCTCAATCAGCAACTCCGTTTCAGGGCGCGGGATTAAAACCGCCGGCGAAACGCGTAAGCGCAAGCCATAAAACTCCCACTCCCCCAAGATGTAAGGCAACGGTTCACCCGCAACTCGGCGTTGCAACAACTCGTCTAAACGATGTTGCTGTTCCTCATCCAAAATCACTTCTGGGTGAGCTGCCACCCAGGCCCGTCCTCGCTCCAACCCATAAGCTGCAAGCCATTGCGCCTCGGCCATCGGACGCTCAGTGCTCACTCCCAAAAGCCGAATTGCAGCGTGCAACCAATTGCCCAGGCTAACCGTCATCATCCTCGCCAACCGTAGACAGGCGCTCGGTCTCATCACGCATAGCAAGTTCATCAATGAACAAATCCAAATCACCCGCCATGACAGCTGGCAAATTATAAGAGGAAATGCCAATGCGATGATCTGTAACGCGGTTCTGCGGATAGTTGTAGGTGCGGATCTTTTCTGAACGTTCGCCTGTACCAACCTGTGAACGCCGATTCTCATCTTGCTCCAAACGGCGTTTTTCTTGTTCCATTTCATACAAACGCGCCCGCAAAATGCCCATTGCCCGCAGCTTGTTCTGCAATTGCGACCGCTCATCCTGACAAGCCACCACCATGCCCGTCGGCTTATGAATCAACCGCACCGCGGTCGAATTCTTTTGCACATTTTGGCCACCCGCACCTGCTGAACGATATACCTCTATTTCGATATCCGTCTCGGGAATCTGCAAATCCACTTCTTCGACCTCAGCCAAAACAGCAACCGTTGCGGTTGAGGTATGAATACGCCCCGAAGCTTCTGTCACCGGCACGCGTTGAACCCGATGCACCCCCGACTCATACTTCAACCGAGAAAAAGCGCCCTTGCCTTTCACCGAAAAAATAATTTCTTTGTACCCGCCAATCCCCGTTTCATTTTGTGAAAGGACATCCACCGTCCAGCGTCGTTGTTCAGCATACAGACTGATCATGCGAAACAAATCAGCACAAAACAGCGCCGCCTCATCCCCGCCCGTGCCGGCGCGAATTTCAACGATCACATCACGATCGTCACGCGGATCTTTTGGCAGCAACAAAGCCTTCAACTGTTTCTCCAATTGCTCCGCCTGAGGGGTCAGCTCTGCCAGCTCAGCCTCAGCCAGCAAACGCAGCTCTTCATCCGCTTCATCTTGCAAAGCCCGCGCCTGATCAATTTTCGCCAAAACCTCACGATACTGCCGACTCTTCGAGACTACCTCGTCAAGTTCCGCACGCTCCTTGGCCAGCTCCACCACCCGTTGATAATCATCAGCGTTTTCCCCCATCTGCCGTTCCAATTCAATATAGCGTGCTTCAATAGATGCAAGTTTATCCAGCATACGTTGACCTTTCCATACAATCTAGCTTCCAAACTCATAATTATACCAGAGACCCTCTCAAAGCGCCAAAGACACGCTGAACAGTACCAAAAGGAAACGATTGTTTACCCAGCGTTAACAAAATGTTCCTATAGTCTTAAAACACCTTTGGTATCCTTCCAAATACCAAAACTTTGTTTTTCTATACAAGGAGAAGAAAAATGCGTCGTACTTTGTACACCCTCGTCCTCGTTTTGGTTGCGCTCAGCCTGACCCTTTCGGCCTGTGCTACGCCTACCACAACGACCCCCGCTGCTGCTGAGCCGACCAAGGTCGCACAACCCACCCAGGCTCCCCAGGTTGAGGCAACCAAGGCTCCTGAACAGCCCACTCCAACCGCTCAACCTCTCGATCCATTCGATCCGGCGGCTGTCAGCGGCGACATTTATAGCGCCGGTTCCTCCACCGTTGGCCCTCTCTCCGAAGCCATTCAGGAAATGTTTATCAAAGATGGCTTCCAGGGTGAAATTAAGAACGACATCATCGGCTCCGGTGCAGGGTTCGAACGCTTCTGCAAGACCGGCGAAACCGACATCGCCAACGCCTCGCGCAAGATCAAAGACAGCGAAATTGCCAATTGCGCCGCCCTCACCCCCGCTCGCACCCCGCTTGAGTTCCGTGTCGGCACCGATGCCATCGCCATCGTCGTCAGCAAAGACAACGACTTTGCCACCGACATCACCCTCAAAGAACTCGAACTGCTCTTCACCACCGCCACCAAATGGTCCGATGTCCGCCCCGAATGGCCCGCTGAAGACATTCAGCGCTTCGCCCCAGGCACCGACTCCGGTACGTTCGATTTCTTCGTCGAAGTCGTCATCCAAAAACCCAACAAAATCGAAAAGCTTGACGAAGCCAAGAAGCTTGCCCTCAACGCCACCAACCTGCAAGCCAGCGAAGATGACAACGTCCTCGTCAAAGGTGTCGAAGGCTCCAAGTACGCCATCGGCTACTTCGGCTTCGCCTACTATCAACGTGAACAAGGCAACCTCAAAGCCCTGGCCATCAATGGCGTCAGCCCCAGCCTGGAAACTGCTGAAAGCGGAAAATACGTCCTTTCTCGTCCGCTCTTCATCTACTCTGATGCCGAAATCATGAAGGCCAAACCGCAGGTCGCTGCCTTCATTAAGTACTACCTCGAAAATGTTGATAGCGTTATTGAAGAGGTTGGCTACTTCCCCGCCAGCGATGCAGCACTGAAAGCTTCTTACACCACATGGGAATTTGCAGTTGCCTCAATGGAACCCGGCTCAGTCAGCGGCGACATTTATAGCGCCGGTTCCTCCACCGTTGGCCCTCTCTCTGAAGCCATTCAGGAAATGTTCATTGACGACGGTTTCCAGGGTGAAATTAAGAACGACATCATCGGCTCCGGTGCAGGGTTCGAACGCTTCTGCAAGACCGGCGAAACCGACATCGCCAACGCCTCGCGCAAGATCAAAGACAGCGAAATTGCCAATTGCGCCGCCCTCACCCCCGCTCGCACCCCGCTTGAGTTCCGTGTCGGCACCGATGCCATCGCCATCGTCGTCAGCAAAGACAACGACTTTGCCACCGACATCACCCTCAAAGAACTCGAACTGCTCTTCACCACCGCCACCAAATGGTCCGATGTCCGCCCCGAATGGCCCGCTGAAGACATTCAGCGCTTCGCCCCAGGCACCGACTCCGGTACGTTCGATTTCTTCGTCGAAGTCGTCATCCAAAAACCCAACAAAATCGAAAAGCTTGACGAAGCCAAGAAGCTTGCCCTCAACGCCACCAACCTGCAAGCCAGCGAAGATGACAACGTCCTCGTCAAAGGTGTCGAAGGCTCCAAGTACGCCATCGGCTACTTCGGCTTTGCCTACTATCAACGTGAACAAGGCAACCTCAAAGCCCTGGCCATCAATGGCGTCAGCCCCAGCCTGAAGACCGCCGAAAGCGGCGAATATGTGCTTGCTCGTCCGCTCTTCATCTACTCTGATGCCCAAATCATGAAAGCCAAACCGCAGGTCGCCGCTTTCATCCACTACTATCTCAGCAACGTCAACCTTGTTATTGGCGAAGTGGGCTACTTCCCCGCCAGCAGCGATGCCTTACTCGTTGCCAAACAAACCTGGCTTGATGCCGTCCGCTAAAAATCAGCTTTCTTTTGGGAAAATCGTCTGGCGCTTTTCTGCCCAACAGAAAAGCGCCAGAATGCCCCCAGAGCAAACGGAGAATGCCTCCTGATGGAACAAGAAATGTTTCGACCAACCCAACAAACCCAAGCAATTTCCCCCTTCGATGTTCACGCAAGTTCAGCATTAATTGCCAACCTGCGCAAGCGCCCTCGATGGGGCGAAAGGTTCATCCAGGGCTTTTTATTCTTCTGCGGTGCAGTGTCCATTCTCACCACCCTTGGCATCGTCTTCGAGCTTGGCAAAGAATCACTGCTCTTCTTCCAAACCCCAGAAGTTAATCTCATTGAATTCCTAACCGGCACAAAATGGCAGCCCACCATCGGCGAATTTGGTGTTTTGCCACTTGTCAATGCCACCCTGATGACCACTTTGGTTGCCATGCTTGTTGCCCTGCCGCTGGGATTGGCAGCCGCTATCTACCTAAGCGAATATGCCTCCCCGAAAGCACGCGGCTTTCTGAAGCCCATCCTTGAAATCCTGGCCGGCATTCCAACCGTTGTCTATGGCTACTTTGCACTAACCTTCATGACCCCGCTGTTACGAACCATCCTGGGCAGCGAAACCGTGCAAATTTACAACACATTTTCAGCGGGTCTGGTCATGGGCATCATGATCTTACCCCTTGTATGTTCCATGAGTGAAGACGCCCTCAACGCCGTGCCGCGCGCCCTGCGCGAGGCCGCCTATGGCATGGGCGCCACCAAACTTGAGACAGCGCTTCAGGTTGTCGTTCCAGCTGCGCTATCTGGCATTATCGCTGCTTTCATTCTTGCAATCTCGCGCGCCGTTGGTGAAACCATGATCGTCGCTTTAGCAGCCGGTTCAGGCCCCAATTTCACCTTCAACCCATTCAAAGCCGCAGAAACCATGACCGGCTACATTGCCCGCATCAGCGGTGGTGATGTAGGCTACGACACACCTGATTACAACAGCATCTTTGCCATTGGCCTGTTGCTGTTCACCATCACCTTAGCACTCAACATCCTCAGCCGAAAATTATCCGCTCGTTTCCGCGAGGTATACGAATGACCGACAACGACCTGATGCAACGCTCACCGCACCTCATCCGTCGCCACCGCAACGGAAAAATTGGGCGAGCAATTTTCTTCCTCTCCACCACCATTGGCCTGGTTGCCCTTATTGTTCTCATCCTCAGCATCATCAACCAGAGCATGGGGCTGGTCATTGTCCGCTATACAGTCGAACCAGCAACCCTCTCTGACAAACCACTAGAAGACCTCGAATCAACGGAACTTTCCGCCATTCTCACCCAACGTCTCAAACCCAGCCGGCTACGCACCATCGAACGAGATACCCCTCTTGCAACCCTGAGTCGCACGCAGCTTTACAACCTCGTCATGGAAGAAATCGTCGTTCCCAAAGTGCAAAAAAGCTTTCACTTAGATGAAAGCCTGTTTCAGCGCGCAAAAATAGAGCAAATCGCCAGTGAAGAATACCCCGGAGCTCACATCACCTTTCGTTCCTGGATTAACTGGAATTTCATTGTTGGCAGTCTATCCAAATCGCCCGAAATTGCCGGAATCCGCACGGCCTTGATGGGCTCTCTTTGGATCATTCTCATCACCATCGTTGTAGCATTTCCCATCGGCGTCGGCGCGGCCATCTACCTGGAAGAATATGCCTCCAGCAGCAGCCGCATCAATCGCATCATCCAAACCAATATTGATAACCTTGCCGGCGTTCCTTCCATTGTCTACGGCATCTTGGGGCTTGCCATCTTCGTCCGCAGCCTGGGCGATCTGACACAAGGTCGCACCGTGATAAGTGCCGGTCTGACAATGGCCCTGCTCATCTTACCCATTCTGATCATTAATGCCCAGGAAGCCATCCGGGCTGTGCCCAACAGCCTGCGCCAGGCCAGCTATGGCCTGGGTGCCACACAATGGCAAACCATCTGGCACCATGTGCTCCCCTATGCCCTCCCAGGCATCCTGACCGGCACCATCCTTTCCATCTCCCGTGCCTTTGGAGAAACCGCCCCCCTCATCCTGGTTGGTGCTTCTTCCTTCATCAACAAAGACCCTAGCAGCCTATTCTCTCGCTTCACCGTCCTGCCAATCCAAATTTACAACTGGACTTCACGACCACAAGACACCTTCCGCAATATTGCTGCTGCCGCTATAATTATCCTCATCCTCACCTTGCTGACCCTCAATGCAGTAGCGATCCTGCTGCGCAACCGCTTTAGCAAACGAGTTTAAGCCAATCATGACCGAGACACCTTTCCCTAACAACGCTTACGCCATCGAATTACGCAATGTAGATATCTTTTATGGCAATTTTCGCGCCGTCAAAGACATCAATCTGCAAATTGAGCCGCGCAAAATTACCGCCATCATCGGCCCCTCCGGCTGCGGCAAGAGCACAGTCATCCGCTGCTTCAACCGCATGAACGATCTTGTCCCAAGTGCGCATCTCAACGGCGAAATTCTTTTCCACGGCAAAAACATCTATGACCCCGATGTAGACCCTGTTCAAGTGCGCCGCCTGATCGGCATGGTCTTCCAAAAGCCCAACCCATTCCCAAAAAGCATCTACGAAAACATTGCCTGGGGTGCGCGCGTGAATGGCTACCGTGGCAATATGGATGACCTTGTCGAACAATCGCTGCGTCAAGCCGCCCTATGGGATGAAGTCAAAGACACACTGAAAAAGAGCGCCTTGGCGCTTTCTGGCGGACAGCAACAACGCCTGTGCATCGCCCGCACCCTGGCAGTACGCCCCGAAATCATCCTCATGGACGAACCCTGCTCAGCTCTTGACCCAATCGCCACCCTCAAAATTGAAGACCTGATGCGCGAACTTTCGACACAATACACCATCATCATCGTCACTCACAACATGCAGCAAGCGGCGCGCGCCTCAGACTTCACCGCCTTTTTCACCATGGATACCGACCGGGCAGGAATAATGGTAGAATATGGGCCTACCAGTCAGATTTTCACCCGGCCCAAAGACAAGCGCACGGAAGATTACATCACCGGCAGATTCGGCTAATTCGTAAGCCAAAGGTAGCACACAATGACCCGACAAACTCTCGAACGTCAGATTCATCATATCCAAGATGAGGTTTTGCTGCTTGGCAGCATGATCGAACAAGCAATGCTAAAAGCAGTCAGCTCGCTCAAATGTCGCGATATTGCCGAAGCGCGCCGCATTTATCATGCCGATCAGCTCATTAACGAAAAGCGTTATGCTATTGAAAATGCCATCCTGATTTTAATTGCCACCCAACAGCCCATGGCGCACGATCTGCGCATCCTGGCTGCCATGCTTGAAGTCATCACCGAACTGGAACGAATGGGCGATTATGCCAAAGGCATTGCCCGCGTCACCATCCGCCTGGAAAACATCGAGATTCCCATTCCCACCCAGGAATTTGACCGCATGGCGGAACTATCCGTCAGCATGTTACACCGAGCCCTCAGCGCTTTTGTCACCGAAAATCCGAACCTGGCCGCCGCTATCCCTGCAGAAGATGATGAAGTAGATGAACTCTACAATCGGGTTTACCTCAACGTAGTCAACGCCATGATTGCCAACCCTCAAATCATTGACCACGCCAACCTGCTCCTGTGGGTTGCTCACAACCTGGAACGCATGGCCGATCGCGTCACCAACATCTGCGAACGAACCGTTTTCATCGCCACGGGCGAGGTTCTAGAAATTGACCAAAGCGATGACGAAACCGAACAAGACGTAGAATGACGCTTACAAAGAGACCGGCGCAATTTGCCGGTTTTCTTTTTGGATAATGATGCTATAATTTATTCAAATGTTGTAAATACTGTTCTAATTCCACAAAGGTGCCTATGTTAAAACCTCACTCTTATCGAGGAAAACTAATTGTTGTTGAGGGCATTGATGGCAGTGGAAAATCCACGCAGATTGACCTGCTCTACAAATGGCTACAGACTCAGGGAAAATCGGTCTACTTCAGCGAATGGAATTCCTCTCCATTGGTCAAAAGCACAACCAAAATGGGCAAAAAACAAAAAATGTTCACGCCCACCACCTTCAGCCTGATGCAAGCTACCGACTTTGCCGACCGCTGGGAGAACCAAATTCTGCCCATGCTCAAAGCCGGCGTCATTGTCCTGGCCGATCGTTATGCCTTCACTGCCTTTGCCCGTGATGTCGCCCGCGGCGTAGATCCTGAATGGGTGCGTAACCTGTACTCTTTCGCCCCACAGCCCGATCTCGCATTTTATTTTCGCGTCCCTGTTGAAATTGCAGTAGAGCGCATCCTCTCTGGTCGCGCCGAGCTAAAATATTATGAAGCTGGCATGGATTTAGGTCTATCCGATAGCAAAACCACCAGTTTTCGCCTCTTCCAACAACGCATCATCGCTCAATACGATGAAATGATCAACGAATTTGGCTTTGTAACCATAGATGGCACCGATGTCGTCCAAAACCAGCAAAAACTAGTCCGCCAAATTGTGCGCAAAAACCTGCTGGGCTGGGAAGGTATGCCCAATCCCAATCTTCCCCTTCCCCCCAAGCGCCGTCCCGCCCGAAAAACCGCCCCCCAAAAAGAAGGAGGTGAAGCATGACCAAAGCTCAATTCTACGGTGGCGGATTCCCCTACCGCACCATGACGGATATGCCCGGCAAACTGATCGTCCTTGAAGGCACCGACAGCGTTGGCCGCTCCACACAAATTGGCCTGCTGCGCAAATGGCTTGAAGATGAAGGCTTTGCCGTCGCTGATACCGGCCTCAATCGTTCACCACTCACACAGGTCGGCCTTGACCAGGCCAAAGAAGGTCACACCCTTGGCCGACAAACCATGAGCCTGTTTTATGCCGCTGACTTTGCCGACCGCCTGGAAAATCTCATCATCCCTGCGCTAAAAGCCGGCTTCTTTGTTCTCTCTGACCGCTACTTCTATTCCATCATTGCCCGTGACATTGTACGCGGCGCCGACCCAGCTTGGGCGCGCAAAGTCTATGGCTTTGCCCTCAAGCCCGATCTCACGCTCTACCTGCGCGCAGATGTTCCCACCCTGGTAGCGCGCATGGTGTATGGGCGCGGCTTCAACTATTGGGAATCGGGCATGGATATCCGCTGTGCTGATAACCTCTACGATAGCTTTTGCATCTATCAATCCCGCCTGATTGAACAGTTTGAGTTCCTTGCAAAAGAGTACAACTTCGTCACCATTGATGCCAACCGCCCCATTGAACCCGTCTTTGCCGACCTCAAAAGCCAAATCAGCGCCCTGATTGAGCAAGACAAAACCACCTAAAATTATCGAACGCACAAAACCATGAAAGACAAGTCTTCCAAATCCATTCGCAGCTTTGGTGCACAGACAATACTCCACCATGCACAAGCCCTTGAAAATGAAATGGAAGGCGTGCGTGCAGCCAACGACATGGAAGCCATTCACCGAATGCGGGTTGCCAGTCGCCGGCTGCGCACCAACTTAAGAATCTTCAACGACTACTTGCCGCCCCAACGAACACGCGCATGGCTCAAATCCATCCGCAAGCTCACCCGCGCCCTTGGTAACGCCCGCGATAGTGACGTGCAAATTGCATTACTGCAAAGCATCCTTGCTCAACAGCCGCCCATCACAGCCCAGCCTGGTCTGCGCCGAATCTTATTGCGTTTGCAGCAACGCCGCACCAAACAACAAACTAGCGTTCTGCAAGCCCTACAAACCCTTGAAAAAGAACAGACCCTCTCACAATTGCAACAACACCTTGTCGGACGCATAGACCCAGACGCGCCAGACTGTCCAGAGAAAATTTTGCCCTTTGCAGCTCAACTTGCCATCCGCCGCCTGCAAGAACTGCTACACTACGAACCCTTCCTACAACGCCCAGAATGCATCGTTGAACATCACGAAATGCGCATTGCCACCAAACACCTGCGCTACACACTTGAAACCTTTGCCCCCTGTTACCCCGATCAGCTCAGCCAACCCTTGCAAACCCTGCGCCAACTGCAAAACTATCTTGGCCAACTACATGATTGTGATGTCTGGTTACAAACCCTGCCGTTTTTCCTTGAAAAAGAACGGCAGCGCACAATGCACTACTTTGGAAACCTCCGACCATTGAAACGACTTTTGCCAGGGTTTGAATTTTTCCAAAACGAACGCAGCCAAGAACGCCAAAAAATTTACCAACAACTTTTAGAACGCTGGCAAACCTGGCAAGAAACAGGTTTCTGGAACGAATTGGAACAAACCTTTCAACTCCCATCCACTCCGCCTGTAGAGGATGTATGAATCAACCTTACCCTGCTTCCGCCGAACAAGAACTTGCTTTGCAGGCCGCACTTCACTTAGCCCAAACCTGCGAATATCCCGCCAATCATACCCATCAAGTTGCGCGCCTTGCCTTGCGACTTTTTGACCAATTGCAACCGCTGCATCAACTCACCCTTACACACCGATTTTGGCTACACGCAGCCAGCCTTCTGCATGACATCGGCTGGATCGAAGGACAAAAAGCACACCATAAAACCGCCCTCAACATCATCCTCAACACCCCCCTCTTGCCTTTCGGGCCCAACGAACGCCTCATCATCGGCTCCATCGCCCGTTACCACCGCAAAGCCCTGCCCTCCCTTGAGCATGATCACTTCTCCGCCCTCCTCCCCGAAGATCAACTTGCCGTCCGCACCCTATCCGCCTTGCTACGCGTTGCCGATGGCCTTGACCGCACACACCAAAACCGCGTCCTCGATGTACGCACCAACGTCACAGCCCATAAAATCCGCCTCACCTGTCACATTGCTGTCCCATCCGCGCCAGAAGAACAGGCTGCCACCTACGAAAAAGCAGCCCTTTTCGAACAGGTTTTTCAGCGCCAACTGCTCCTGATTTGGAAACAGCACGCTGCCTGATCAAGATTTCTTTTTCTTACCCCGTCCTTTTGCCACATCCCCCCAACGCAAGTCTAACTCGCGTCCGACGGTATCCACCACCGTGCGCAACACCTTGACGCGCGCAAAATACTTGTTATTGGCCTCCACCACAGTCCATGGTGCGAACAAAGTGCTGGTCTTCAGCAACATCTCTTCCACAGCCGTCTCGTATAACGGCCATTTTTCTCGGTTCCGCCAATCTTCATCCGTCAATTTCCAGGCCTTGGCCGGCGTATCACGCCGCTCTTCAAAACGGCGCAATTGTTCCTCGGCACTAATTTGCAGCCAAAACTTGACCAAAATCATCCCCGAAGCCACGAGCTGCCGTTCGAACTCATTAATTTCGCGGTAGGCCCGCCGCCATTCTGCTTCACTACAAAACCCTTCCACCCGTTCCACCATTACCCGACCGTACCAACTACGGTCAAAGATCTGAATCTGCTTTTCTTCAGGCGGTTTCAACCGACGCCAAAAACGCCATAAATAATGATGCGTCTTATCCTCCCCTGCCGGGGCTGCGATTGGATACACCTCATAGCCGCGCGAATCTACTTCCGCAATCAGCCGCTTGATTGCCCCGCCTTTGCCAGCTGCGTCCCATCCCTCAAATACAACGATCAAACTGCGTCGCCGCTTGTATAACTCATGTCCCAAAGCCTGAAGCTGCGCCTGTAATGGCTCCAGCTGCGCCTCATATTCCTCCAGGCTCAGCGCCTGCGACAAATCAATTCGTTCAAGCATCCTGCACCTCCGCAGTCAACAACTGCTCAGGCAACGCCTTGCCGCGCACCTGCAACGCCTCTTCCAAACGCCGGTTGATCGTTTCCAACACCTTGATGCGTGCCCAATACCGGTCTGTTGCCTCCACAATCACCCAACTACCCCATTCCGACTCCGTCCGAGCTAGCATTTCCTCAATTGCTGCCAGGTAGGCTTCATACTTGCGATGATGCACCCAATCTTCCTTCTGCACCCGCCATTGCTGCAATGGGTCTTTTTCCAGGCGTTCAAAACGCCGTTTCTGCTCTTTCTTGCTGATGTGCAAAAAGAACTTGATCAGCACCGCTCCATCATCGGCCAGCGTATGTTCAAAATCCACAATATCCTGATATGCCTGCTGCCAAACAGCCTCAGGAATCAATTCTTCCACCCGTTCGACCAGCACCCGCCCATACCAACTCCGATCAAACAAGGCAATCTCACCATCATTTGGCAACCGCAGCCAAAAACGCCACAACCAGGGCATTTGCTTTTCCAGTTCATTCGCCCCTTTGATTGGATGAATGCGAAAACCGCGCGGATCCATTTGGCGCGCCAAAAGATTGATGGTTGTCCCTTTTCCAGAAGCATCCCACCCCTCAAAAACCACCAGCACCGGCACCCCTGCCTCCCAACAAGCACGCTGCAAAAGCGTCAGACGCGGCCCCAACAATTTTAGCCGCTCTCGATACACCTCTTTGGTCAACGCAACTGTCAAATCAACCTTTTCCAACATTCCAGCCTCCTGCCCGACCTCTCGAGGATATTGTTAATAATGTATCCCAAACAAATAAAAAATTCAAGCCATTTCGAGTTGCTTTTTTGTTGAAAACATTGCATAATCAGAAAAACGTTCCACCCCTCATCTTCTTGTAATGCTGAGGGTTTTCAAAAAATTCAAGGAGTTTCCATGAGCAGCACAACCCCTGCCCCAAATCCTGTAGATGAATTAGCACGCGATGTATCGAACCTGCAACTTGAATTGAATTCCTTACAAAGCAAGGTGCGGCTGAATGATATTTCGGATCGCGTTGAAAACTTTGAAACCCGCCTGACAGGGTTACCCGCTCGCATACAAACCTTGCGCCAAAATGGTTATGCGTTCAACAAAACCATTGAACTCCAGGCCAATCAAATGTTGACACAATGGGCCAACATGCGCGGCAGCCTGCGCATGCAAATTCAAACCCAATCCCGCGCTTTGCTCAATGACCTGCCACCCATTGAAAGCAAGATGGCCCATCTTGCCACCCTCAGCCGCAACCTTTCGCTTGGACGTCCCTACTATGCCCAGGTCAAAAGCGAAATCGAAAGCCTGACCAAGCGCGCCGAGGCCGCCGCACAATCCATTCGCGGCATGTATGACGAATTCGAAGCACAATTCAACAAGCTCAACGCCTATCTGGACCGCGTCGAATGGAGCATCACCCAACTTGGTCAGGCTTGTTTTCAGCTCCTGCCTACAGAAGCGGTCATCATGGCCGTCAAAGCCCGCTGGATTACCGGCCCCAAAAAGGATGATGACGATCCACAAGGCAACTTCTACCTCACCGATCAACGCATTCTTTTTGAACAAAAGCAAGAAATCGCCACCAAGAAAGTTCTCTTTGTCACCACAGAGCGCAAACTGGTCCAAGCGTTGAAATTTGAAATCGCTCTCGCCCTCGTTCAGGAAGTCATCCCAACCAAACAAGGCGTCTTCAAGAACGAAGACCACCTTGAAATACGCTTTGCCGTTGGCGCCCCATACCAATCCATTCGCTTACACCTCGACGGTCAGGATTGCAAAGAATGGCAACAGTTAATCCAACGCGCCCGCAGCAAAGAATTTGATAAAGACCGCGCCATTGAAATTGATCAAACCGAAGTTGAAAAAGTCAAAAGTGCCCCCACCAAATGTCCTTCCTGCAACGCCACTATTGACAAACCAATCTTGCGCGGACAGGATACCATTACCTGCGACTACTGCGGCACCGTCATTCGCCTCTAATCTGATAGCCAAACACTTCGCCAAACACCTGACTGACCTGCTTCACCACCTCTTCCATTCCTGGCAGCGGTGTAAGCAGGTCAGCCAGGCTGATCATCCGTACCCCTTCCAGCCCACACGGCACAATTCCAGCCCAATAGTGCCCGTCAGGGTTAACATTCAAAGCAAAACCATGCCGCGTGATTCCATTGGCATCCACTTTGACGCCAATCGAAGCAATCTTATCCGCCCCCACCCACACCCCGGTTAGCCCCGGACGTGCTTCCGCATGCACCCCCAAACGTTCCAGAGCACCGATCAACACCCTCTCCAGCCGTCGCACGTAGCCAACAAAATCGGCTTGTGGCAAACGTCCCTGCTGCCAACCCGCCGAAGCCAGACGCAGTAGCGGATACCCCACCAACTGCCCCGGCCCATGATACGTCACATCACCGCCACGATCCACCCAGCGCAATATCACCCCGCGCGCTGCCAATTCTTCCGATGACCATAAAACATGCTCAGCCTGACCGCGCCGACCCAACGTGTAAACATGTGGATGTTCAAGTAACAACAACGTATCGGCACGTTGCTCAGCGGCAATCTCCGCCGCCCAACGTGCTTGCAATTGCCATGCCTCATCATATCCCACTGTTCCAAGCCAATGTACATCACATTTCATGGATTAATTGTAACATAAACACAAACTCTTAACTTTATCTCATGCAAATTCTATCAAATACGGTATAATACATTCTGTCATTGAGAGCAATTTTCTCCTTCAGACCTTCTCTCCCTCCAGGCTGGGAGAGAAGGTTTTTTAAATCTGCCACAAGGCCCGTGCGTTTTTGGTAATTTTAGGAAATACATGTTGCCTGACAGAGTTTACCACCATCATCCCCAAGGATTTGTCAGTCACCACACTCCTTTTTCTGGTACAATTAATCACAATCTTAACAAAAACCTCGTCTTCTCTCATCGAGGAAAATATGGGCAAAGCCAAACTTCTCGTCGGGATTATCGTCTTTGTGATCTTTGTCTTTGTGGGATTTTGTGTAGCAGGCCAACTACCTGAAATGCTTGATATCCCCACACTACCGGCTGAAAAACAACAAAACTATCTTCTCATCCATGTAGATTCACTCGATCAAACCACACCCAAAATCCTATCTCTCTGGACAGTTTCAATCTCCAGTACCTCATCCATTACCAGCCTGAAAGCACAACCTCTTTTCCCCTCAACCGCCACCCAAAGCGCAGTGGTCTTGCACAGCTTCTCACTGGATAACAAAGGACAACCCACCAAGGAATTCCTCACCTTGGTTCAATCTACCTTTAGATTGCCCATCAACAACTATATTCTCATTGATAATGATGGCCTTGCCAGCCTTCGCAGCATGTGGCTAGGTACAGCGCTTGCCCCCGTCGAAAGCAATGCTGACGAGATCCTGTTAATCGAACAGGGTTGTGAACGCATCCGTCAAAATCAAATCGCATCCGATGTAAATCAAGCACTGTCTCAAATCATTCCCCGTCATTTTCGCACAGACCTATCTTTTGATGATGCCATCTTGCGCTGGAATGAAATCACCCAGTCAGGCGATAAACTAAAGTGTGAAGTGTTTGCCCCGCAGCGCTAAAGCATCATCTCAGCAAGGGCTCAAGACCATGCTGCCGCAGCAATGCTTCATCTCGCAATAGCACCTGCGTATCCCCATCCGCCACAATCTTACCCTCATCCATAACAATCATGCGCGGCAACAACTCAGCCACCAAAGCCAAGTCGTGCGTAGCCACCAACATCGCCTGCGGCAGCTCAGCCAAAAGCTTCATCAGCCCTCGTCGAGCTCGCGGATCCAACCCTGCCGAAGGCTCATCCAAAGCTAAAACCATCGGCTTCATCGCCAACACAGTTGCAATGGCAATACGCTTTTTCTCTCCCACGCTCAAGTGATGCGAAACCCGACCAGCATATCCTTGCATATGCACTGCTTGTAAAGCCTCGTCCACACGTCGTTCGACCTCTGCGCGCCCAAGCCCCTGATAAATTGGCCCAAACGCCACATCATCAAACACCGTTGGCGAAAACAACTGATCATCCGGCGACTGAAATACCAACCCAACCAAGGCGCGCACACGCCCAAGCGTCTTTTCTTCCACGCGCAATCCCCCCACCTGCACCTCTCCATCGCCGCGCAAAATTCCATTCAAGTGCAATAGTAAAGTAGACTTACCTGCTCCATTCGGCCCAACCAATGCCACCTTCTCCCCCGGGCGCAAAGCAAATGAAACATCCTTCAGCGCCTGCTGTCCATCCGGATAAGCATAGCTCAATCTCTGCACCCAAACCGCTTCAGGCATACAACACTCCCAACACAGTAACAAAAGCGAAAAATAACAACCCAGCTACCAATACCACAACATTCCAGACCGCCGCCGGCGGACGCGGCAAAAGCCGAATCTCACCATCATAGCCGCGCGCCAACATCGCTGCATAAACCCGATCACTGCGCTCAAACGAGCGCACCAGCAAACCGCCAACCATTCCCCCGGCCACCTGCGCCCGCCAGATCAATGTCCCCCCGCCTCGTCTTCCGTCAGCAGCAACGCTGCTGCGAGCCAATCGAGCCCGCAGCAATCGCTGCACTTCCTCAACCATCAAAAACAAATAACGCCACATCAACCCCGTCATTGATACCAACAACCCTGGCAAACGCAATGCCCGCAACGCCAACAGCAAATCCGGCATGGGCGTCGTTGCCACCAATACAATCGCTGCTTGTAACGAAATCCACGACTTGAAAACAACCCCTAAAAAACGCTCCAATCCAGCAACAGTCAAAGAAAGCTGTGCCCAAGAAAGCAAAGCAGCTCCCGGCTGCGCGAACAGCACCGGCAATGCAGCCAACATGAACGGGAGAACCAGTAACGACCGACGCAGCACATAACCCACCCCCAGCTCTGACAAAATGGCTGCCGAAAGCGTCACCGTCAGCAACAACACATAGACAATCCAGGCCCCCGGTGCTGCCAACGCACCCGTAACGATCAAAGCAATCGTCAACAACAATTTCACCCGCGCATCCAGGCGGTGAATCACACTATTGCCAGGCTGATACGGATCATGCATACTATGATGCGTGTCGGCGAATATTCCGCCTGACATAAGCCAGCCCTAATGTCAGGCCCAATACAACCAACACCCCCACTACCCCAGCCACAATCGTTGCCAACGCCTCGTTCTGAATGCCCGGCATGACATAATCGGGGATGATTGAATAGAGCGAGTCGCGCGCTGCTCCCAAAAAGCCATGCTCTTCCGCCACCCACTCCAACCCATCCGGATGAGAAGAAGCCCAAGGCGAGAAAACCGTCAACCCCACCGCCAATAACGTTCCCCCAATCAACACAGCCCGGCTGCCATTCGGCTGCGCCTGTCCCAACTTTAACAAATCACGCCGTGCAGCATAAATGAAGGCCAGCGCGCCAAGCGTAATCAGCCCTTCCCCCAAACCAATCAAGGCGTGAATGCCACCCATTGCCGGCACAGCGATATTCGCCGGTGAAGTGCCAGAAAAGGCCAATTCCAAGGCACAAGCCAATGAAGCTACGAAAATTGAACTCCAGGCCGCAGCAAAACCACTTATAAAGATTGCTAACCTCGTTTCGCCCAACAGTCGCCGCACCAAACGATTAACCGCATAGGCAACAAACACACCAACCACTGCCATATTGAACAAATTGGCGCCCAACGCCAACAAGCCCCCATCTTGAAAGAGCAGCGCTTGCGTAGATACAACAATCGTCATCACCAACACCGCTGCATAGGGGCCCACAAGAATCGTTGCCAGAGCCGCACCCAGCAAATGCCCCGATGTGCCACCTGTTACGCTGAAATTCAACATCTGCCCGGCAAAAATTGCTGCTGCCAGCACCCCCATCAGGGAATCATTTCGATCGCTATCCAAGCGATTCAACCGACGCAACGCAACACCAATGACAGTCAGTGAAATGACCCAACAAACCACCAACACCACAATCGAAAGAAAACCATCCGGAATATGCATTGCAACAGCTGAAAACAACATCTTACCCTCCAAAAGAAACAAATTCACCTGTATAATCAGGCAAATGACATTATAATCTCTAAGCAGCAAATTGCAAAGACTTGCAAATGCAAAAAGTTGCGACAAAAGAATGAAAAAAACTTCCACCAGCCTTCAAATTCTCAGTCTACTCGAGAACTGTCACTGTCATCTCAGCGCAGCTGAAATATATGAGCAGCTACGCCCGCAACTACCAGCAGTTGCCCCCTCCACCGTCTACCGCATCCTGGAGCGCCTCGTTCACACCGGACAGGTCTCCATCTCCGATATGGGCGGCGGCACCGAAGTCTACGAAATTGCCAACCAGCGCCACCACCATTTGGTTTGCGAACGATGTCACACCGTCCTGACTCTCTCGGATGCTGAAATTCAACCCCTATTTGAATCGCTACAACAACGCCATTCATTTGTCATTTCCACCAATCATCTGGTATTATTTGGCATCTGTGAAAAATGTCGTTCCGGTTCCTAAAAACCAGGAACTTTTTGCAGTCATCCAACGTCCACCCATCAGCGCTTACTCCGTAAGGGTTCGTTTTTGCTGAAAAAAGGAGAAAAAATCATGAAGCTTTTGAAATACGTTGTTGCTGTCTCTGTGCTGATTGCCCTCATCGGCTGCAGCACCCCCGGAGCGACCGCTCCGACCGCCAACCCCCAAGAGGTCGAGGCGACCATGTCCATCATGCGCACCCAGGCCTACGAATCGGCTGCGCAAGTCTTCACCCAAACAGCTGCGGCCAAACCCAGCGACACCCCCGTTCCAACGGAAACGCAGGCCCCGCCCACGCGCACGCCGACCGAGCCGCCAACCCCAACCAACACCTTCCCGCCCCTGCCAACCTGGACGCCCACCCGCATTCCTCCGACTGCAACCCCCGTCTTCACGCCCACTCCCGTTGGCCCAGTTCCCACCGCTACCAGCGCTGCCCTACAATGCCAAATCAAATCCCAATCGCCCGCCTTGGGTGCCAGCATGTCACCCAACAATGATTTTGACATGCATTGGATCGTCAAGAACACCGGTACAGCCGCCTGGAATTCTGACAACGTTGACTACAAATACATCAGCGGTACAAAATTCCAAAAATATGCCGATGGATTCGACTTCCCCAAAACCGTTAACCCCGGTGAAGAAATTGACCTGGCCGTAGACATGAAAGCGCCCGGCACAACCGGTGCCTACAGCGCCACCTGGGCCATCGTTCAAAGCGGACAAACCATCTGCACCCTCAAAATTGACCTGCAAGTCAAATAAAACGTTAAGATTTCTCAGGTCAAAAAGTGATATAATCACTCTGTTTTGAACCCGATTTTCAAGAAATGGAGTTTGCCTTGGACGCTGAAAACAAGCCCGTTGTTGTTGAAGACGATGTCGTCGTCAGTTTGAATTACACCCTGACTGTGGATGGTGAAGTTGTGGATTCATCGGAAGAAGATGGCCCCATCTCGTTCATTCAAGGATATGGGAACATCATCCCCGGTTTGGAGCGCGAGCTATACGGTATGCGCACGGGCCAGAGCAAGCACGTCAGCGTTTCAGCGGCGGATGGCTATGGCACAGTTGACCCTGAAGCCGTGATGGAAGTTCCAACCGAAGAGCTGCCCGCCGACATTCCCCTGGAAGTGGGCGTTGAACTTGAAATTCTCAACGAAGATGGCGAAGAATTAAGCGCCGTCATCACCAAAGTGGGTGAAAAAACCATCGTCTTGGATTTCAATCACCCCCTGGCCGGCAAGCAGCTCGAGTTTGATGTCACCATCACCGATCTGCGTGCTGCCACCCCCGAAGAGCTCGATCACGGTCACGTCCATGACGAAGACTACGACGAGGACGAAGAAGACGAAGAAAACTAAAAAAATATTTCTTTGTCCAACAACCACAAAGGCGGGCAGTCCCCGCCTTTGTGCTTTTAAATCACAAATCCATGAAAATCGCTTGTATCCTCCCCCTAAAAATGAGTACAATAACAGTAATCCAATCTTGCTCAAAAGAACATCATGACCGATCAAATCGCACAAATCCAAACCGCCATGCAAGCCCTGGAAGCCCAACGCAGCGTTCTAGGTGATACTGTCGTAGACCTTGCCCTGGACTCCATGCGACGCAAACTTGAAGCGTTGTCTCTTCAAACCGCCCAACGCGAACAGCAACGCAAACAAGTGACTGTCATGTTCGCTGACATCTCAGGCTTTACCAGCCTGTCCGAAAGCATGGATGCCGAAGACATCACAGACTTAATGAACGAAGTCTGGCAAAACCTGGATAGCATCATTGAAAAATATGGCGGACGGATTGACAAACACATTGGTGATGCCGTCATGGCTGTTTGGGGCGTTGAAATTGCTCGCGAAGATGACCCCGAAAGCGCCATTCGTTGCGGCCTGGAAATGCTCAAAAGTGCTTTTGCCCCTGAAACAAAACGCCCCTCTCTCCAATTGCGCATTGGCATTAACACAGGGCCAGTCCTATTAGGCGATGTCGGCAGCACACAAGAATTTACCGCCATGGGAGACACAGTCAACACTGCCAATCGCCTGCAAAACGCAGCTCAACCCAATAGCTTACTGATCTCACACGATACCTATCGTCATGTACGCGGCCTCTTCAAAGTACGCGCCCTTGACTCGCTTGCTGTTAAAGGCAAATCCGACTTGCTGCGCGTCTACTCCGTTGAAGCCGCCCGGCCCAGCGCTTTTCGCACGCTCACGCGCGGCGTTGAGGGCGTAGAAACCCGCATGATTGGCCGCGAAAACGAATTGCAAATCTTGCAAAACGAATTTGAAACCAGCCTGACCACACCTTCAACCAGTATGGTCACGATCCTTGGCGAAGCCGGCCTGGGGAAGAGCCGCCTTATCTACGAATTCAACAACTGGATTGAATTGCTTCCCTTTCAAATTCAAACCCTCAAAGGACGCGCCACCCAACAAAATACCGCTGTACCTGCCTCCTTATTGCGCTTCATGCTCTCCGGATATTTCAACCTTCTGGAAAGCGACCCATCCGATATCCTGCTTGAAAAACTCACCCAAGGCCTTTGTAAACTTTGGACAAGTGAAGAACAGCACAATTGCAACGAAGCCGCCGTCATTCTTGGCACATGGCTGGGCTTCAAATTTCCGGCCACACCCTATCACACCACAATCAATGACGCTCGCGAACTCCATCAACGCGCCCTCAACTATCTCAGCTTGCTCTTCCGTTCCCTGGCCGAATATATGCCTACCCTGATTTTACTTGAAGACATCCATTGGGCTGATGAACGCTCCCTGGAAGCCATCCAATGGGTCTTCAATGCCGCACAAGACCTCCCCATCCTCATTGTTGCTCTAGCGCGCCCCTCTCTTCTAGAGACACACCCCAATTGGGTTGAGCAAAACGCCGCACCTCTACAAACCAACCGCCACACGGTGATTGAGCTACACCCACTCTCACAACAAGACAGCCAATTGCTGGTCGCTGAAATCTTGCAGAAAGCCCCTGCCATTCCACCCCATCTTTTCGAACTCATCATTGAACGCTCTGAAGGCAACCCCTACTACATCGAAGAAATGGTCAAAATCTTAATTGATGAGGGCGTCATCCAAACCGGCATGGAACAATGGCTCATCAACACAGAACGTCTGGCAACCATCAATGTTCCAGCTACCCTGACAGGGATCCTGCAATCTCGCCTTGATAGCCTGCCAGAACAAGAACGCCTGGCTTTGCAGCGCTGTTCCGTCATTGGCCGCATTTTCTGGGAAGACGCATTGACCTATCTCGGCACAAGCGGCTCATCCACCATTCTCAATCGTCTGCTCGAGCGGCGTATCATCTTCCGCCGCGACAAATCCGCCTTTCAACACACCCAAGAATTCATCTTCGAACACACCTTGCTGCGCGATGTAGCTTATGAAAGCGTCCTCAAGCGCGAACGTCGCAGCTATCACGCTCAAGCGGCCCATTGGCTTGTCACTGTCACCCAAAACAGTGGTCGCACCGATGAATACGCCGCCGTCATTGCCGAGCACTATGAGCAAGCCGGCGATATAGATGCTGCCCGCGCCTGGTATCACCGGGCAGCTGCCGGTGCAGCAACACGCTTTGCCAACGCCGAAGCGCGCCGCTACTACAACCACGCCATCGAACTGACCCCATCAGAAGACCTGCGCGCCCGCTTCGACCTCATCTCTGCCCGCGAAAAAATCCTCGACCTGCTCGGCGACCGCCAATTTCAGGTACAAGACCTGACCGCCATGCAAGAAATCAGTCAGCGCCTCAACGATCTGCGCACTCAGGCCGAAGTCGCCTTGCGTCAGGCGCATTTTGCCGAAAAAACCAGCAACTATCATCTGTCCGCCGATGCATCTCGCCTTGCCATCCAAATCACTGAACGCATTCAGCAGCCCGTCCAAGAAGCTGCTGCACATCTGCAACTTGGCCGCGCCCTGCGCCGCCTTGGCAACTACGAAGAAGCCTGGAACGAATTCCAAAATGCCCTGGCCCTTGCCAAAGAACTTGGCTTGCTGCAAATCGAAGCCGATTGTATGCACAACCTGGGCAACATCTATTCTCATCAAGGAGACTATCGTAGTGCCATAGACTACTATAAACACTCCCTACGTCTGCAAAACGACTTGCACAACCGACAAGGTACCGGAGCAGTACTAAACAGCCTGGGCATTGCTGCGGACAGTCAGGGCGCCTACACAGAGGCCAAAGCCTATTACGAACAGGCCCTTGAAGCCTTTCGTAGCATCGGCGATTTATGGGGCCAAGGCCTGGCCTATAACAACCTTGGCATCGTCTGCTCTGAATTGGGCGACTATGCAGAAGCACGACAATACTATCAGCAATCGCTCAACGTCACCCTGCAGGTCAATGACCGCGTTGGCGAAGCACTTGCCCTCAACAACCTGGGGCTCATCTCCGACCATCTCGCTGACTACACCGCGGCAGAAATCTTTTATAACCGCGCCCTTGAAATTGTCCGCCAAACGAACGACCTTCAAGGCGAAGGGGTTACCCTGGCCAGCCAATCCCTGCTCTATGTGCACCAAGAGCGATACGAACAAGCCATCCTGACAGCGCAACAGGCCATCCAAATTGCCCAACAACTGGGTGAAGAGCGCGTTCAGGGCTACGCCCTCACCAACCTTGGGCACGCCCTTTTCCACAAACAAGACCTCGACGGCGCTGCTCAAGCCTACCAAACTGCCATTGAAATCCGCAAACGCCTTGGCGACCGTAACCTGATGATCGAATCGCTCGCAGGACTTGTCAATGTTTGGTTGGCAAAGAAACAAATTCCTCAAGCAACTGAAGCAGGCCGCACCATCTTACAGATTTTGCAAGAAAACCCATCGCTCAACGGAGCAGAAGAACCCTTGCGCGTCTATTTAACCTGTGTCAATGTGCTCCGAGCTACCAATAGCCCCTTGCTTCTGCCAACACTAAAAGCCGCCTGCCAACTGCTACGCGATAGCGCTGCACACATCAGCGATCCAACACTACGAAGAGCCTACCTGGAACGCATCCCGTACCACGCCGCACTACAAGAGCTTGAACGAATTCTTTTGCCCACCCCAACCGGAGAATAACCAGCATGTCCCGAATTGCCATCCCGATTGAACGTCTACTCAACCGCCCCTACGATTTTTGGGAAAACGAATGGGTCTTACTCACCAGTGGAGACTTTGAAAGCAAAGAATACAACGCCATGACCGTTGCCTGGGGGAGCTTGGGCTGCATGTGGTCACGCCCATTTGCGCAAGTCGTTGTTCGTCCAACCCGTCACACCTTCCAATTCATGGAACGCTATCCAACGTTTACCCTGTGTGCCTTTGGCCCGCAACACCGCCCTGCCTTAAAACTCCTTGGCAGCCGTTCCGGACGTGACGGCGACAAAATTGCCGCATCCGGATTGACCCCCATAGCCGCCACACAAGTTGCTGCACCGGCCTTTGCCGAGGCCACACTCATTCTTGAATGCCGCAAACTTTACTGGCATGACTTTGAACCATCCCACTTCCTTGACCCACAACTTGAAAAAAACTACCCACAACGCGACTATCACCGCGTCTATTACGGCGAAATTGTCGCCGCCCACGGAATCGAAGCATTCATCAACAACCGTTGATTTTCTAAAGAACAGGAGTTTCTCATGTCCAAAGCTGAAGTCCTCCGTTTTGCCTATGGCATTCATGCCCCCGTTGAACATCTCTACCGTGCCTTCACCAACACCGTCGGCTTTCAAGAATGGCTTTGCCAAAACGCCTTTTGTGAGCCTTATGTTGGTGGTGGCCTTTTCCTATCTTGGGCAAATGGCTATCGCACAATTGGCGAGTTCACACACATGGAACTCAACCGCCGAGTAATTTTCACCTGGCGCGGCAACAATGACCCTGCTCCAAGTCATGTTGAAGTCTCCTTCTCCCCTCAGCAAGATGGCACTACCCTGGTCATCATCGAACATCACGATCTGGGCATGGATGATGCCTGGTTACCCATTCGTCGCGAAATTGAGCGCGGCTGGATCATTGGTCTGGAAAACCTTGTCTCGGTGATGGAAACGGGCATGGACAAACGCATTGTAGACCGCCCCATCATCGGCCTTGCATTGGAAGATGGCGCCCATGGCCTCCGCATCACAGAAGTTGTTCCCGAACGCAGCGCCGCCCGCGCCGGATTGCAAAAAGATGATTACATCCTGGCAATCAACGATCAACCTGTAAAAAATGTTGGCGAATTCGTGCAAAAACTACAAAGGCATCGCGCCGGCGACCACTTGCCCATCACCTACGAACGAGCCGGAGAAAAACAAACCGTCACCGTTGAGCTGATGCGCTACCCCCTTCCACAAGTTGCCCAATCTGCTGCCGAACTTGCCGAACAAGCGCGCTCCATTTACCAAAACGCTTTCCAGCAATTAGAACGGCTTCTTGAGGGGCTCAGCGAAGAAAAAGCAAGCCAACCTCCCAGCCCAAACGAATGGAGCGTCAATGCCATTCTCGCCCATCTCATCCAAACCGAGCGCGACTACCAGTTTTGGCTGGCCAAAACCCTATCCAGCATGGATTTCAGCTTTTCCGAGAACCACTCGGCACGCATCCAGGCCACCCTGGCCGTCTACCCCACCCTGGCTGCATTGCTTCAAGCATTCCATCTCGCCGGAGAAGAAACCATCCAAATGCTAGCCGCCTTGCCAGAAGACTTTGTTGCCCGCAAATCATCTTTCTGGACCGTCGCCTTCAATATTCCTTTCTTTGCCACTCACACCCAAACACACCTTGGACAAATAGAACACACGATTAAAACGGTCCAACCCGACTGAACCCTGCCCATGTTTGGCCTACCCAACATTCCAACTGCTGGAAAAGAAAGGCTGCACCAACTTGAATCAATTCATGGATAATGCCTTTGTTACTCAAACAACTCAACAGGCCAGATAAAACGCTGAGCGAAAGCACCGCTGCCTCTACCATCTTCCTCAAGGTGTTGAACGATTCCGGCCCCTGCGTGCAAGATTGCGTCGCCCACTGACTGAAAATTCTGCGAACAGACATCAAAAACCGCTCTAACAGCAAGGCCATCCAATCCTACCATCAAAGGCCAATAATATGACCTCACACCAACAAGAAATTCAAGCCTTACTGAGTGCAATAGCCGCACAGGAAAACCTGCGTCCCATTCTGGGCGACGCAGTTGTTGATGCAACCATCAGCGTGCTAAAGGAAAAACTGACCGCCTTGCAGGCCCAGGCACAAGCGGCAAGTGAAAAGCGCAAACTTGTCACCATCTTGTTTTGTGATATCAAAGGCTCCACCGCCCTGGCAGAACGGTTCGACCCAGAAGAGTGGGCCGACATCATGAACCAGGTCTTCCCCTATCTCATTGACCCCGTCTACCGCAATCAGGGGATTGTTGCTCGTTTGATGGGCGATGCCATCCTTGCCTTCTTTGGCGCCGACGTGGTCCGCGAGGATGATGCCATACGTGGCGTACAAGCTGGTTTGGAAATCATCCGCGGCATTGAAGAATTCCGCCAAAAAATGCTCCGCGAATACGGCATTGAATTTAACATCCGCGTTGGCCTCAATTCCGGCCTGGTGCTGCTAGGGCAAATTGGCTCAGCCCAAAAGGGAGAATTCACTGCAATGGGCGACACCATTAACCTGGCCGCCCGCATGGAACAAAACGCCCCAACAGATGGCATCCTCATCACCGCCGAGACCGCCCAGCTCCTTGGCGGCCACTTTGAACTTGAGGCTCAACCCCCATTAATTATCAAAGGCAAAGACGAACCGATCTCAACCTTTCGGGTGTTGCGTCGTCTAACTCCATCCACTCTGCTTTCTAACCAACCAACCGCCGCACCAATGATCGGGCGCCAAAAAGAATTACGAACTCTGCAAGATGCCTGGCTGCAAGCCACCCAAAACGCACAAACCAGCATCATGCTCATGATTGGCGAAACAGGTGTAGGCAAAACGCGGCTACTTCAGGAATTTTATCACTGGCTGCAAGGACAACAACCCACTCCCACCATCTACAGCGCCCGCTGCACACCTGAGCATAGTCTCACCGCATTTGGTCTCTTGCGGCAAATTTTTCAAACCACGTGGAATATCCAAAGCAACGATGACCTCTCCACCGTGCGTCAAAAATTTATTGCCGGCATGCGCAAACATTTACCACTCGACCGCGCCCAAATGGTTGGGCAATTCCTCGGCTTTGATTTCAGCCACGTCCCTGCTGTCCAAAATCTACAAAACAGCCCAACATTTGCTGATCTTGCCCAATCCTACCTCCTACAAGCCTTCCGCAGCATCACCCAAACGCCCACCACGCTCTTAATCGAAGACCTGCACTGGACAGATCGTTCATCAATCGAGTTCTTGCTTGCTCTCAAAACTGAGCTACCCAACCAACCTCTGTTTCTGCTTGGCATGGCACGCCCCACCATCCAAGAAATCATGCCAGACCTGCCCTGTACCCTGCATTCCTTAGCGCCACTCTCCAACGAAGACGGCCATTCTCTCATCCAACAAACCCTTGGTCAAAGTCAACAACTGCCCAAAGAACTTGAAAACATCATCCTTTACAAAAGCAAAGGTAACCCCTACTATATCAATGAGCTGATCAAAATGCTCATCCAACAGGGCACCTTAATTCACGACCAGGGCCAGTGGAAAACGCGCGCAGAATGGCATCAGACCCTGCGCATCCCCACAACCCTGCAAGCTTTGCTGCAAGCGCGCCTTGATTCTCTTCCCGCTGAGGAACTGCAAATTTTGCAAATCGCTTCAGTCATGGGGGAACGGTTCTGGCAAACAGCTCTTGCCATCCTGCAAGAAACTGATGCGCCGCTTGAACACGACCTTCCAACCCTGCTCACCAACCTGCAACACCGCCAAGTGATTCTTCCTTCCGTCCCATCCAGTTTGCCTGGTCACAATGAATTCTTGTTTGAACATGATTTGTTGCGTAGCGTGACCTACGAAACCGTCTTGCTCAAACGACGCAACAAGTTGCACCTACATTTAGCCGAATGGCTAGCCCAAACCCTTGGCGAACGCCAAAGCGAATTTGGCCCTCTCATCGCCCAACATTACGAAAAAGGTGGAGACAACCTCAAAGCCGCCTACTATCTATTACAAACAGCCAAACAAGCCTATCAACGCAACGCCTATAAAACCGCCCGCTCCTTGTTAGAACACACGTTGGAATTACTTCCAGAAACAGAAATTCACCAACGCGCCGAAGCTGGTTTTTACCTTGGCAAATGTTATGATGTCTTGGGACAATATGAAGCTACCCAAGCAATCATGAACACAAGTACAGCGCTTGCCCTACAAAGCCAAGATTTTTTATTAGCCAGTAAATGTCTACAAATCGATTCATGGATTGATCAGCAACAAGGCCGTCTCGAAGAATCGAAAAGGAAGCTACGTCTTGCCCTACAATATGCCCAAGAAGCACAAGACGAGATTCAAACAGTCATCTGCCAAATTTTATTAATCGGGCAAGAAAACAGCCACGATTATGACAAAATTATTGCAAATTATCTCAACGCAATTCAAATATTCGCAAAACATAACGACCTCAGTCACCTTGCAACCACCCACCTCAATCTTGGCAACCTCTACATTGGCCAAAAACAATTTCTGCAAGCCGTTGAACATTATCAAATTGCATTAGAAACCTATCAATCCATTGGAAACAGTTGGGGAGTCGAAAACTGCCTCAATAACCTATCCATTGCCTCCAGCTATCAGGGTCAATACGTAGAGGCACAAAACTATGCCCAACAAGCGCTGCTCATCGCCGAAGACATTGGGGATCGCGAAGGTATTGCCCTGACACTAATCAGCCAGGTCCATGCCCTGCACCACCTCGGACAACCAACCTCGGCTCGTCCGTTACTGCGCCGCGCCCTCTCCATCATCCAGCAAATGGATCTTGTCATCCTCTCCCTAGAAGCAATCCTATGCACCGCCACACAAATGCGCTTTGCCGGGAACGCAGAAACAGCTGCCGAATTAATAGGATATGTACAAAGCAATAACACTGAAAAAAACCCCGAAATCGAACTTTTGCTAGAAGCAGAAAGCCAACATGTTGCCACTCTGCTTACCCCCGAATCATTCCAAGCAGCCAAACAGCGCCGTTCCACCCAATCTCGCTCCGATATTTTTTCCCTGATTGAATCTTTGCTTTCCTAATCGCCCCAAATTATCTCATCCAAAAAGCAAAGATGCGGTAGAATTATCTTAGTCTTTTTCAGCACTTTTTATTCTAGGAAAAGCGAATGCCACTCTTCTTCCCTACGTTTCCATACGTTCTTATTGCGAGCCTGCTGTACATGTTTGCCTTTTTCGTTATCCTCAATCGCAGTCGGATGCGCGAAGGCATCAGTCAGTTACTTAGCGTTTACGTTGGCATAGCTTTTCTTTGGACTTTGAGCTTGCTCCTGCCAGATATTCGCATCCCCAACGCTGACCCACAACAGCTTTCGCGAATTAGTTACTACGGGGTCTTTGTTCTCACCGTTATCTTTTTCCAACTCAGCAAACTTTTCCTGCGCTCCGAAAGAGGCTGGCCCTGGTGGTGGGTCATCGGCACAGCCTGGATCGCTCTTGTCATCCTCCTAAACGAAAACCCCTTTGGCCTGCCCGAGATATTGTCAGGTGGGCTCTCGCTATCGCTTTTGGTCACCATCCTTTCTTTAGGTGGAATGACTTTCTGGATCATAGCATCTACAATCCTCTTCCTGCGCGTTGAACGCACTGCCTCCAACCCCCTACACCGCAACCGTTATCGCTATTGGGGCATCGTAGGTCTGCTCACTAGCGTCGGGGCGTTTCTATTCCTGTTTGGCTACCTCATCCTCGGCGGCACACTCTATGCGTTAGGCCTGTTCGCCGCTGTCTACGTCACCACCACCTATCGCCTGCTTGATATCCGCCGCGCCACACAACAAGCCACGGTCTTTCTCTTTGCCAGTATCCTCACCATTGCCATTTACACCGTTGCCCAATGGTCTCACACCATTGCCCCGCGCTATTTTCCCCAAACATCCGATCTCATCATCTGGATTGGCATTTCAATTATCCTCACGCTCCTGATCAATCCACTCATCAAACAAATTGAGCGTTGGTTCCAAACGCTCATTGTCGGCACCACGTATGACCCGCGCGCCATGCTGCGCGAATATAGCACTCAAATCAGCAACATCCTTGATCTCAACCAGCTTGCCAGCATGGTTGTTGCCCAAACCAGCGAAGCCCTAGGCGTCAGCCACGCCACCCTGTTTGTCGTTCACTATGAGACAACGCCCATGGCTGGCACTGGACACTACACCCTGCGCAACTTGCTGGCAGTCGAAGGCGAAAGCGAACCGCCCATCTTTGACGCCAAAAGCCCCGTCATCGAATATTTTGCCACCGTTAACGCACCGCTGACACAATATGATATTGACCTGTTGCCGCGCTTTCGCAACACCAGTGCCGATGAACGCGCCTGGCTTGCCAGCCTGGATATTGATGTCTACGTACCGATTCATTCCAAGGGAAAATGGATCGGTCTGATGGCGCTTGGCCCCAAAACCTCCCGCACGCCCTATGACGATGATGATTTATTGTTGCTCAGCACCCTGGCCGACCAAACTGCGGTTGCCTTCGAAAACGCCCGCCTGTACGATGACCTCAAATTGCGCAACGAAGAAAACGAACGGCTTAACCTGGAACTGACCATGGCCAACGAAGAACTCTCGCGCCTCGACCGGGCCAAATCAGATTTCATCAACATTGCCTCACATGAATTACGCACACCGCTTACCCAGGTGCGCGGCTATACCGATATGCTAGGAGAATCCGTCAGCAGTGGCACGCTTGACCCTGCCACCGGTTCAATGATGGTCAACAACCTCAAAAAAGCCAGCTTGCGCCTTCAGGGTATCATTGATATGATGTTCGATGTCTCCAAGCTCGACACACAAACTCTCGAACTTGATATTTCCCCCACCCAGCTGGCCTCTGTTGTCAACGACGCACTGGAAGACTGGCTAAAAGCGCTCAAGCTGCGCGGTCAGCAAATCACCATCAGCGGTCTGGACGATCTTCCAACCATTCAGGGCGACCGACTGCGCCTCACCCAAGTCTTCTCCCACCTCATTCAAAATGCCATCAAATATACCCCCGACGGCGGACAAATTTTCATCAATGGCCGTCTGATGTCTGCCGATGAGACCGGCAAACAACCCATGATTGAAATCTTAATTGCCGATACCGGCATTGGCATTGCCAAAAGCGACCTGGAAAAAATCTTCCTAAAGTTTTATCGCGTGGGTGACCCCATGCTGCACAGCACCGGCGCCAGCAAATTCAAAGGGGCCGGCCCCGGTTTGGGCCTCACACTTGCTCGCGGCGTGATTGAATCGCATGGCGGAAAAATTTGGGCCGAAAGCCCCGGCTATGACGAAAAGAACTGCCCAGGCAGCACCTTCCACATCTGGTTGCCACTCGAAGCTATTGAATCATGAGTTTTTGGGTAACCCTGATCATCGTTGCCATCACCTATCTTGGCATTGCCATTGGTCGTTGGCCTTTGTTGCGTGCCAACCGCACCACCATCACGCTCATGGGGGTCGGACTGCTCCTGGTCACCGGTCAGGTACAATTTGAGCAAATGGCCCACTTTGTGGATGCCGATACCATCATCCTGCTCTTCAGCATGATGATTATCAATGCCAATTTGCAGTTTGCCGGTTTCTTCAGTCTGGCCGGGCGAAGCTTGCTGCGCATGGCACGTACACCGCGCACCCTCTTGGCTGCTGTCATCCTCCTCTCCGGAGTGCTCAGCGCCCTCTTCCTGAATGACACCATTTGCCTGATGTTCACCCCCTTCATTCTGGAAATCACACAATCAGCTCGGCGCAACCCCATTCCCTATCTAATCGCCCTGGCAACCGCTGCCAACATCGGTTCAGCAGCCACGCTAACCGGCAACCCACAAAATATGATCATCGGCGTTGCCTCCGGAATCTCATACGGTCAATTTGCGCTCTCTTTGTTGCCCATTTCGCTGCTAGGCTTGGGGAGCATTTGGCTGGTGTTGATTCTGTTCTATCGCTGGGAATTTCGCCCACAACACTTTGAAGAAAGTATCAACCAACCCATCCACATTGAACGATGGCAACTGACCAAAACCCTGCTAGTTGTCATTGGAATGCTCATCGCCTTTCTTGTGGGTGTTCCCATTGCCCTGGCTGCATTCCTTGCCGCCTGTGTGCTGTTGCTCACCCGTCGCATCCAACCCGAAACCGTCTTCTACGAAATTAACTGGGGGCTATTGGTCTTTTTTGCTGCCCTATTCGTCGTCACCGGCTCACTGGAAGCCAACGGCGTTGCTCAACAATTGTTTGCGCTCATAAAACTTGGCCCACAAACCGGCATTTGGTCCTTCTCACTTGCCACCACCCTGCTCAGCAACCTGGTCTCCAATGTTCCAGCCGTCTTGCTGCTAAAGCCCGTTATCACGAGTCTGACCAACCCCACTGCCGGGTGGCTGGCTCTGGCAGCCGCCTCCACCCTGGCCGGCAACCTCACGCTACTTGGCAGCGTCGCCAATCTCATTGTAGCCGAAATTGCTGCTCGCAGCCGCGTTGCACTCAGCTTTTGGGAATATACTCGTGCTGGCATTGTCATCACACTCATCTCTCTAACCATCGGCATTGTGTGGATGGATTTGTTCATCTGGTAAGATGAGCTTTTGACCAACAGCACACAAATATAAGACGAAGCAAACTCAACGCCTAAAAACGCGTTGGCTTGCTTCGTCCTCTGTCTGACTATGCAAAGGCAAAGGAATTAGAACAGACCAATCACCCGTCCCGTTTCCAAATCCAGGTCCACATCCATAAATGCCGGGCGAGTGGGCAGCCCCGGCATCGTGCTCATCTTCCCCAACAACGGATAGAGGAAGCCAGCGCCAACAGACGCACGGATATCACGCACCGGAATGCGAAAACCAGTTGGCACACCCTTCAACATCGGGTCATGGCTCAGGCTCAAATGCGTTTTTGCCATACAAATCGGCAGACTGCCAAATCCTAACCGCTCATATTCAGCAATGCGTTCCTCTGCCTCTGGCAAATAGTCCACCCCGTCCGCCCCATAAATTTCTCGGGCAATGGTCTCAATTTTCTTCTTAATCGGCCAATCCAACGGGTAAAGAAACTCAAACGTAGATGGCTTCTCTGCCGCAGCTACAACCGCCTTTGCCAGCTCCAATGCACCTTCGCCCCCCTTTTCCCAATGCTCACACACCACGGCGGCTTCAGCACCACCCTGCTCCACCGCCACCTGTCGCACCAATTCCAATTCTGCCGGGCTATCCGTCACAAAACGATTGACAGCTACAACCACCGGAATGCCAAACTTGCGCGCAATGCCGATATGGTGTAACAAATTTGGCAACCCAGCCCTCAGCAAGTCCAGGTTCTCTTGCGTATAAGCCACATCCAAAGGCCGCCCCGCCACAACCTTTGGCCCGCCACCGTGCATCTTCAGCGCTCGCACGGTTGCAACCAACACCACCACATTGGGCACCAGGCCAGAATAACGGCACTTAATATCAAAGAACTTTTCCATCCCCATATCGGCACCGAAGCCCGATTCCGTCACCACATATTCCGCCAGCTTCAACGCAATCTGATCCGCCAGAATCGAACTATTGCCATGGGCAATATTAGCAAATGGTCCAGCATGGACAAAGACCGGTGTCCCCTCCAACGTCTGCATCAAATTGGGCTTAATCGCGTCCTTCATCAGCACCGTCATTGCCCCAGCCACACCCAAATCGTCCGCTGTAATCGCCTCGCCCGAACGACTCAAACCAATCACAATCCGCCCAAACCGCTCGCGCATATCGCGCAAACTGGTCGTTAGCGCCAGAATCGCCATAATTTCGCTGGCCACCGTAATATCAAAACCGGTCTTGCGCGTCATGCCTTTTTCTTCGCTCCCCTCACCAATCGTAATGCCGCGCAGAAAACGGTCACTTGTGTCAATCACCCGCCGCCAAGTGATCGTATCCGGGTCAATATCCAAGCGGAAAAGCCGACGCCGATCCTCAATGGTCAAATCATCTGGCGTTTGGGCTTCAATGCCCAGCTTTGCCATACGTGCCCGCATTCCGGGCGTGAAATGCCGCTTCCCAGCTTTATCGGTAGGAAAGAGCCGCACAAAAAGTTGCTCATCGGTTGCATCCGCCTCGTGCAGCATCCGCACATCAATTGCAGCGGCCAGCAAATTATTTGCCGCCGTAATCGCATGAATATCACCCGTCAGATGCAGATTGAAGTCCTCCATTGGGATCACCTGACTATATCCCCCTCCGGCTGCCCCCCCTTTGATGCCAAAAGTTGGCCCCTGACTTGGTTGCCGAATGCAAGTCACCACCCGTTTGCCCAAATGCGCCCCCAACGCCTGACTGAGACCAACGGTCGTTGTTGTTTTTCCTTCTCCCAAAGGTGTTGGGGTAATCGCCGTCACATCCACATAATACCCATTTGGCACATCTCGCAAGCGTTCCAAAACCTCAAGCTTAACCTTTGCCTTGTAAGGTCCATACAGCTCAATTTCATCGGGCAACAAACCAAGTTCTTCCGCCACCTGAACAATTGGCTTGAGCTCCGCCGCCTGTGCAATTTCAATATCCGATGGAACAGGAAGCACACGCTTCAGCGGCGTTGGCCGAAATTCTTGCCGAGCAATTGCAGCACACATAAGCAACTCCTTTTCGATTGATAAAATCAGCCCTGCGACGGGTATTTAATTATTGACCAATTATCGCAGAAAAGCAAGTCTTCTGACTTGTTCGTATCATTTTCGTGTACAATTAACCGGTTCCCACCTCATGCTCAGGTCAAAGTCAGGAGAATCATCCATGCCCGGCGAATTCATTTCCCCCCAAGCCTTCCAACACTTGCTCAATCAGCAGCCTGTTCAACTGCCCGCTGAAACAGTCGAACCCATCTTGCTTCCCCTGTTTGCCTCGATTGACCGTTCCTTATTCGACCGTCTTGCCAAGCAACATTCGTGTGCGCCCGCAGAAATCATCTGTCGTGAAGGCGATACCGCCGATGCCGCCTATCTAATCTGGTCGGGGCGTGTTGCCATCGTCAAAGGCAGCCTCGATGAACCGCTCCTGCTCGGCATTCGTCTCCCCGGCGAAATGGTCGGTGAAATGGCCTTACTCGAAAACAAACCTCGTTCTGCCACCATCATCGCCCTCACCCCCACCTACCTGTTGCGCATCAATGCCAGCGAATTTCAACAGCTGCTCTTTATCCAACCCGAAATGGCGCGTCAGGTCATGTCCTCGATTAGTGCACGCCTGCGTCAAGCCGATGCTGCCCGTGCCAGTGGAGAGCAACAAAGTCGGCAACTCAGTGAAAAGGTTCAAACCCTAGAAACCGAAAAACAACAACTCCTCAACATCCAACGCGTCCGCCAGGAAACCAGCGACCTCATCATCCACGATCTGCGCAACCCGCTCAACACCATCTATCTCACACTGTGCATGTTGGAACTAACCCTACCACCTGAAATTGCCAGCGAAAACCGCCAACCTCTTGAAATTGCCAAATCTGCTGCTGAACGGATGAAACGCCTTGTCAACTCGCTGCTCGATATCTCCCGCCTCGAATCGGGTCAATCACCACTGCATCTTTGCTCCACCAACTTAAACAGTCTAATTCAGGATATGCTACGTCAATTAGCCTTCAGCGCTGAAATCGCCCAAGTACAACTGATTACCGATATTTCCGACGCCTTGCCGACCCTCAATATAGACGAAGACAAAATCGGACGTGTGATTGCCAACCTGATTGACAACGCCCTAAAATTCACCCCCCCGCAAGGCAGCATCACCATTGCGGCACATGCCACGCCTGAGGAAATCACCGTCTCCATCACCGACACAGGCCCAGGCATTCCGCCCGAAGATCGCCAACGGATCTTCGAGCGGTTTGCCCAATCCAACCAGGAAAAGCCTCAACGCGGCTTTGGCCTGGGGCTCACCTTCTGTCAATTAGCCATTCAGGCGCACGGTGGACGAATTTGGGTCGAAGCAGGTGAAAACGGACTTGGCAGCCGTTTCATCTTCACCCTACCCCTCCACTAAAATAACCCAAAGAAGCGCAACAAAGGTCGACCATATCCCGCCATGAAAGGCCAGGGAATGGCAACCAACAACAGCACAAACGAAGCCAGGAACCACAGCGCGGCGCGTTTGTGCTTCGCAACATCGCTATGTGCCTTTTTGGATTGCACCCGCCCCACATGAGCGAGGATCAATCCGATCAACATCAACAACCAGTGTTCCATTGCAAAAAAGCGCACACTGCTTGTTCCAGCCACAGCCCCAAAATTAAGCAGTGCGCTTTGCCAACCGCGGCTAAAGAACAGCACAATCCCCAACAACAATTGTATGTCGAACAAATTGTTGTACCACAACCCCGTCTGATTATCCAACTTTTTCCAAGGCTTCTTCCCCAGCCAACCGGAGAACCCTCGAACAATTGCCAAAACACCAAACACAACCACTGCCCAACGGGTTAAATTGTGCAATGTCAACAAAACCAAGTTAAAGATATCCATCTTTTTCTTCTCCTGGATTAAGATTTTTAGAACAAGCCATAAGCCAATATGCGCTTGGCAGCACCTCGCCACCTATGGTTAGCCGAAAATGTACATTGCTCAGAATAGTAATTGCCTTAAGCCTCCTCCCGAGTAAAGCCATGCCCCAAACTTGCTTTTCATCCAAACTTTGGGGAAAACTTCTTCAATGATTACAGACAGAATTGTATCATAATTGTATACCGAAGCACCCCCAAAAACACAAAAATGTACAACCTTCTGTGCGTATTAAACCAAATCATCCGCCAATAGTCTTGGACGCTTCTTCGGACATTGCAACAGCCGCCAGCAAAACCCGACTCTTCTTCATTGGCTGCACCACGCATTCAGCGCTTGCCGCAGGGATGAAAGCTGTTTCTAACCGATCAAGACACATCCGTTGTTGACCACAAAGCAGTTCCACCGCCCCCTCTACCACCGTCAAAGTCTGAAACGACCTGCGTCCTGACGGCAAAAGCCCGCTTTGATGCTGCAAAGTCAGCAAATCCAACCGAAATTGCACCCCAGCCGCCAAGATTGCTCTCTGTCCATCCTCCAAGGCCGGCATTGGGTGATGAAAGGTGCCTGAATCAACACGAACAACCCGCCGCGCTTTTTCCACATGCAAAACCCTACCGTTTGAAAGAGGCCGATCCCAATCATAGATTCGGTAAGTCAGATCAGAAGCCTGCTGAATTTCATAAATCAAAAGCCCCGGGCCAAGTGCATGAATGGTGCCCGCCGGAACATACACCGTATCTCCAGCTTGCACCCGCAATCGTTGTACAACATCCAACACACGCCCTTCATTCACTGCTTGCAACAAATTTTCCTGTGAGACGGTGGGCAAAACCCCGGCGATTAACTCAGCCCCCGGCAACGCATCAATCACATGCCAGGCCTCCGTTTTTCCGGTCATGCTTTTGCCTTCCAGCTGCTGCGCCTGCACATCATCCGGGTGCACCTGCACCGAAAGCCAGTCTGCGCAATCCAATAATTTAACCAGCAACGGAAAACGTTGAGGAGATTGCGAAAACACAAGATCGCCCAGCAAAGCTGCACCATGTTGCCGCATTGCCTGAGCCAATGTTTGTCCGGCAAGGGCACCTTCTGCAATCAAATCATTTTCGTACACAACCCAGGCTTCAGCAGTTTTCTGACCTGGACGCAGGCGTTGCCCACCCCAAACATAATCACGATATTCCGGGATTAACTTGAAAGGCAATAAATTGTCCACACACACTCAAAGCGGCGTCTAATCTCCCAGACAAATGCCCAGGTCGCGCGCAGTCAAAATTGTATCACAATCCAATGGAACTGTCTTCATCCGTCGCGTAGCATCTTCCAAAGGCACATATTGAACAATTGGCGGGTCAAGCGCAACCAAAATACCGCGCCGCCCCTCGCTGATTGCCCGCACCGCCGCTGCGCCAAAGCGCAATGCCACCAACCGATCAAAGCTTGTTGGCGAACCGCCCCGCAGCAAATGCCCCAGCACCACCACACGCGTTTCTTTGCCGGTCATCTGTTGCAATTCCTGAGAAACTTTCTCCCCAATGCCGCCCAAACGCTCCGCCCGTCCAACTTCATGACTGATCACAGAAACCGTTCCGTCTTTTGGCCTTGCGCCTTCCGCCACCACCACAATCGAGAAATTACTTCCTTGCTCCTCGCGAAGGCGAATTTTTTCTGCCACTTTTTCCAAATCATACGGGATTTCTGGCAGAAGAATCACATCCGCCGAGCCCGCAACCCCACTTTCCAACGCAATCCAGCCAGCATATCGCCCCATCACCTCGACCACAATCACGCGCCGATGCGAAGAAGCTGTGCTGTGCAACCGATCCAAACATTCTGTGCTGAAAGCCACGGCTGTATTGAAACCAAAAGTCACCACCGTCTGATCTAAGTCATTGTCAATCGTCTTTGGCACGCCCACAACCCACAGCCCCTTGCGCGCCAGCGCATTGGCAATCGTCATCGAACCATCTCCGCCGATGGAAATTAGCGCATCAATCTCGTGCATTCGAAAAGAACGCACCAACTCATCCGTCCGATCCACCTCTTCAATCGTACCATCCGGCATTTTCAGCGGAAAACTCAATGGACTGCCGCGGTTGGTTGTTCCCAAAATCGTGCCGCCCAGGTGCGTAATGCCACGCACCCGTTCCCTTGTCAGGCGAATCAATCCGCCATCCAAATAATTTTCTGGCATCAACAAGCCATTAAAGCCATCGCGAATGCCGTACATCTCCCAGCCACGATTAATGCCAGCCAACACAGCCGCTCGAATGACCGCATTCAGGCCAGGGGCATCGCCGCCGCCTGTACAAATTGCCACCCGCTTCACTTTTACATCTTCAGCCATTCTGGCACCTCCCAAAGAACAAAAAAACAAGATCAATGAGAGAATTGTAGCATCGAAGCGAAAAACGTGCAGCTCGTCTAGCCAAGCAATTTCAGCCAGGCAACCAATTTTTCAGCCAGGGCTGCCTCACACCCCGTATACACATGATCCGCCCCAACGATCACCTCTGTCTGACAGCCAGGCACAGGCGCATCCAGCAACGAACGCACCGTTGTGCACCAATCCAACTCTGTATCCCCACAAGCCGCAAAGCGCGGCAGCTGAAACCCCTTCAGCAACTGCAACGTGTCCACGGCACAAGCCGCATGGTCACACACCGTCTCTGCGCTCATCAAATAGGGCCACTGTTCCCCCACAAAAAAGCGCTTTCCTTCTCCAATTTCTACCCGACGTTGTGCTTCAGCCAACCATTCCTCTAAAGAACGTCCCCCGCCCAGGTTCGGCAACTGCCAGGGGACAATATCAGCCACCCGTTGTAATGGCGAAAGCACAGCCAGCCCAACCACGCGTTCATCGCTCGTGCGGTCCAGATAGTCGCACACCTTCGGCGCCGCCTTACTATGCCCAACCAACGCCAATCGTTCAAAGCCGCGCGCCATCATCCAATCGCACCCCGCTTGCACATCATAGAAACTATCCGCAAAGCGTTCCGTTGCTGCACCGATAATCCCCGTACCACGATTGTTAAACACCAAACAAGAGAATCCTGCTTCCGCCAGCAAAGGCGGCAAGCTACTTTCTACCTCACCAATAAAACTGCCCGTCATGCCATGTACCAACACCACCCCAAGGGCTTGTTTCGGCGACTGCGCCGCATACAATGCACCCATCATGCGCCGACCATCCCCTGTCTGCAGCTGAACCAACTCAGCAACTGCCTGCACCCGTTGCTCTACAAAAGTCATTGCAACACCTCCTCTAAAATAGGCGCCTTGACGCCATACTGATCACAAATCTTACGCAAATCTTCAAGCGAAAGCCCTGTTGCAGCCTGCCCTGCCAACAAGTTCATATACTCGTACTGCGCAGCTGTTTCGGCATATTCAACCAAATCTGCGGCAGCCTCCAGGCTGCGCTCACTACGAGTCACAATCCCATGTCGCTGCCAAACGACAGCCCGATAACGGCTCAAGCCATCCATCGTTTGCTGCATCTGCTCAGCAGAAGATGGCGTTGCGTAAGGCAGATACCCAATTCCCTCTGGAAAAACCAATACCGTTTCCGGTTGCCAGCGCAACAGCGCCCGATTCGACGCCACCGTGCTGCCATAAGCTGCCAAATGGCTCAAATATACCAAATGACGCGGTTGCGCATGAACCACAGCATGAAAACGCGCACCTTCAAAACGCACGTGCTGCTGATGTACCGCCAAATGCGAATTGAACTCACTGCTTGGCCGCAAATCTTGTACTGCATAGCGCGCCGCTTCATTACCACCCGGCAGCACATTCATCAAGCAGAGAGTCACCGCCGGATTCTCAGCCACATCTCGCAAGCGACACCCCGAGCTCGTCACAATGACACACCCGTCCGCCAGTGCCGGCACAGATACCGGCAACGCAACCACATCCCAGAAACGAAACCGCTCCTCGATCCCCTCAAGAGAACGCACAAACACCGACAAATTGCCTGCTGCGCCCTCAGCAGACCCTAAAACAGTCAGCTGCTGACCAACCCGCCCCAAAGCAGCTACCAGGTCAGAAAAAAAGGGTGGTTGAAGATTCATCGAAGCTCCCAAACAACAAATTTTTGCTAATTTTACCGCAAGTTTTTACAACAGCAAAAACTTCTCGGAAACTAACTATCCAGCTTTAACCTCATCCACGCTCATTCTGCAGGACAAATTGCCCATCCAACCCAGTTGACTTTTGCTTTTAAGTTAAATATAATTTTTTCATACTTGGTTTATTTCCTCCGATTCACTGATTCCCACGTGGATAAGTGAACGATAGGGCCAGAGGAGCAATTCTCTGTGCCTGCCAATGCGCAAAGGAGGCACCCACCACTTAAGCCAGTGGAGTGTTTTTTTGTGTTTCAAATGCGCTCCGCTGCTTTTCTTTCATAGAAATCAGGAGGTGTGCCGCTTGCTAGACTTGTTCCAATCCCATTCCTTTCTCATTGACTCAGCCAATCTATTCTCTTGTTTCGGAGGAACCCATGTGGATTTTGCGCATTGATATGTCCAAGCTTAGCTACAAGCTGGAACCCGTCCCTGAAAAATATCGCTACCTCTATGGCCGCGCGATGACCTCACAAATCGTAGCCGATGAAGTCCCCCCACTTTGCCACGCGCTTGGCCCCAACAACAAGCTTGTCTTCTCCGCCGGCATGGTCACCAGCACCTCAGCCCCCACGTCGGCGCGCATCTCAGTCGGTTGCAAATCACCGCTGACCGGCGGCATCAAAGAGGCCAATGCCGGCACCAGCTGGGGGCCCGATCTCGCCAGCATGCGCATCCGTGCTCTGATTGTCGAAGGAATGCCAGAAAAGAAAGACTTCTGGGGCGCTTACATCAGCTGGGATGCCGAAGCTGGCCAACCCAAGGTCGAATTCTTTGAAGCCAACCAATATATTCAGCACGACGTGTACGAAACCTTCCCGCTGATTTATCAGCGCTTTGAAGGCCGCATCTCCATTTGCAGCATCGGCAACGCTGGCGAAAACGGCTACGGCAACTCCGGCATTGTCTTCAACGACCTTGCCAAGCGCCCAAGCCGCTACGCTGGCCGCGGTGGCGTTGGTGCTGTCATGGCATCCAAAGGCCTCAAATTCCTCATCCTGAACGAGAAAGGTTCGCCCGGCATTGAAATGGCCGACAAACCCCTCTTCGAAGAAGGCCGCAAGAAACTGATTGATGCCATCCGCTCTCACCCCATCTCCAAACCCAAAGGCGGCCTCAACAGCTACGGCACCGCGGTTTTGGTCAACATTCTCAACGAAGCCGGTGGCCTTCCAACCCGCAACTTCTCAAGCGGACGCTTTGAAGGCGCAGGCCGCACTGCCGGTGAAGCCATCTTCGAGACCAACAAAGAACGCATGGGCAAGGAAATTTACAACCACGCCTGCTCGCCCGGCTGCATCATCCAATGCTCCAACACCTACTACAACCCCGACCAAACCGAACGCACCTCGTGCATCGAATACGAATCCACCTGGGCACTCGGTGCCAACCTTGGCATTGATAACCTCGATGACATCGCCACCATGGTGCAACTCTGCAACGCCTATGGCCTGGATACAATCGAGACAGGCGGCACGCTTGGCGTAGCCATGGAAGCCGGTCTGCTCGCTTGGGGCGACAGCAAAGCCGCCATCGAAATGATCCATGAAATGGGCAAAGGCACCCCCATCGGGCGCATCCTGGGCGCAGGCGCCGAAGTCACCGGCAAGGTCTATGGCGTGCGTCGCGTCCCAACGGTCAAAGGCCAAAGCATGCCCGCCTATGAACCCCGCGCCATCAAAGGCATTGGCATCACCTATGCCACCACCACCATGGGCGCTGATCACACCGCCGGCTACACCATCTGCCCCGAAATTTTGGGCGTCAGTGGCAAGGTAGACCCGCTCAGCCCTGAAGGCAAGGCCGCCCTCAGCCGTGCCTTCCAGGCCACCACCGCATTCATTGACTCCTGCGGCCACTGTCTCTTCATTGCCTTCCCCATCCTCGACATCGCTGCCGGTTTCGAAGGCATGATTCAGGAATGCAACGGCGTGCTGGGCACAAACTGGACAGCGGATGATGTTGTTGCCTACGGCGCGCAAGTGCTCAAGGTTGAACGTGCCTTCAACGAAGCCGCCGGCATTGCAGCTGAAGCAGACCGCTTACCCGAGTTCATGCGCCTCGAACCGCTTCCACCGCACAATCAGGTTTTCGATATCAGCGACGAAACCCTCGATAGCGTCTATAAAGACCTGTAAACCCTCTTTTCTTCCAAACCTGGGGGGAGGGTGCACATACCCCTCCCCCCTTTTTATCAAAAGGCTGCCATGCCCAAATTAACCCCCAACGCACAAGGACAATTCAACCTGCCGGATGATTTTTTGCGCCGTCGTCACCTCGACCCACAAGCCACTTACTGGCTCGATGAACGCGATGGCGACCTCATCTTGCATCCCTGTCGCCCGGATATGCGCAAGCTCTACATTGAGGTCACAACCGCTTGCAACCTCTCCTGCCAAACCTGCATTCGCCATTCCTGGAGCGACCCCGCCGCCCACATGAGCGATGCCACCTTTGCCCGCATCCTGGCCGATTTACCGTCCTTTCCACAACTAGAGCGCGTCATTTTCACCAGCTTTGGCGAACCATTCTATCACCCCAAATTCCTGCAATACGTTGCTGCAATTCGGCAATTAGGGCTAGCCGTCACCATTGGCAGCAATGGCTTACTGCTCACTGACGCCGTTTGGCGAAAGCTGATTGAATTAGGAGTTGATCAGATTATTGTTTCGATTGATGGCGTCAACCCTCAAACCTATGCCGATATTCGCGGCGCCCAGCTCAACCAAGTATTACAAAATATTGAACGCCTCAAAGCGCTCAAGAGCGAATTAAACGCCCCCCTGCCCAACCTGGGCATTGAATTTGTCGTTATGCGCGAGAACGTAGAGGAAGTGCCGGCCCTCTGCGAATTGGCCTCGCGTCTCAATGCCACTCGCACCATTGTTAGCAACGTCCTCGCCTATACCCCTGAAATGTACGCTCAAAAGCTCTACGATTATGCCCCTCAGCCACCAATCAAAACCCAAGGGTGGCCCATCCGTTCAGATGCCTGGGTACGTTGGGGGGTCATGGAGCTGCCGCGCATGCACTGGGGCGCTGAACCACGTTGCCGCTTCATCCATGATTATGCCACCGTCATCAGCTGGGATGGGGAAGTTTCGCCATGTTATGCCCTCTCACACAACTATCAATACTACGCCATTGATGGTACGCTCAAAGAAGTCACCCGCCTCAGCTTCGGCAACATCCATCAGAAATTTCTCGCTGAGATTTGGATGAGCGAAGAATACACCCACTATCGCAGTGAAGTGCGCGCCTATCATTTCCCATCCTGCCCCGATTGCGACCTGCGCGAAACCTGCGATCTACGCGCCCGCAATGAGGCCTGTTGGGGGCACAACCCCTCTTGCGCCGATTGCCTTTGGGCCCAAGACATTGTCCGCTGTCCCTAAAAGACCATGCAAATTCACGTCCGACTCTTTGCCACCCTACGCAACTACGTCCCCGCGTCCAAAGGGGGAGCAACCCTCACAGTTACCTTGCCCCCCAACGCAACCCTGCTAGATTTAATTCAGCACTTGGGCTTACCCGCTGAAGAAGTGAAGCTTTGCTACGTCAACGGACGTTACCAGGAAGCAGATTACGCCCTGAACGAGGGCGACGAAGTTGGCATCTTTCCACCCATTGGAGGAGGGTAACCTCATGCACATTGAATTATGGCTCTATGGTTCACTCAGCACCTATGCCAACCAAAACAAACAAGCCGGCTTTGGCTTGTTGAAAGTTGAGCTCCCCGAAAATGCCACATTGGCTGATCTGCTCAAGTCTCAAAACATCCCTACAGCCGAACGCGGCATCACGTTCATCAACGGCAACCTCAGCGCCCTGCCCGGTTTTCAACCCGACCTACAACACCCCCTGCAAGACAATGATCGAGTTGCCTTGTTTGACCTGCGCAGCATGTGGCCATTTCAATATCGCAACGGCGCTGCAATGATTGAAGAAATGCGCCAGGCAATTTCAGACGATCCCAATCAGCTGCTCCACCATCAATTCGAGGAAGGCACAGAAGGCCAAGATTGATTTTTAGACTGACGCACCGGCTTGGGTAGCTTCATAAAAACTGCCACAGCCAACGCACACACAATCAGTGCCAGTCCATTGGCATAAAACGGAGCAGCCTGACTAACGTGTTCATATAACCACGCCCCGCCCAACGGGCCAATGGCCGCGCCCAAATCTGCCGCCATGATATACAACCCATACGCGCGCCCACGTTGATCGTTGCCCGTCAAATCCGCCACCAACGCCTGCTCTGCCGGGTCACCCGCCGCGTAACAAACCTCCTGCAAGCCCCACACGATCGCCAACCCCAACAGGCTGCTCGTCCATGGGATCAGAAAAGAGGTAATAGCAGCCATCACCAGGCCTACCATCATCAGCAACTTGCGCCCAATTCGATCCGCCATCCGGCCCACGTGCGCTGGCAAAAACGCCCACACCAACGCCGCCGGCAAGAACGCCAAAGAAATCATATCCAGCCCAACCTGCAAGCGGTCTTGTAAAAACACAATCAGAATCGGCGAGACCATTGCCCAAGCCGCCCCTGTGATCAACGTGACCAATAACAACAAAACCCACGGCAACGACCACGGAATAGACTTGGCTCGCCCTGACGGATTGAACGACATGGTTTCGGGCACACGTCGCCAGGCATAAACCCCTGCATACAAGCTCGCCAATGTATACAACCCAAACACCAGCTCCCAGCCTCCCCAACCCGCACCTTGATTGATCACCAAACGTGGATTCAGCAAGGTAAAACCAATCATGGCACCGAGAATAGAACCGCGCGTGCTAATTTGTGTCAACCAGCCAAACGAATAGCCACGCTGCCCCTCACCCGCCTTATCGGCAATCATGGCACTCACCGAAATCCACACCAATGAAGAAGCCGCCCCTTGCAAAGCACGCGCCGCCAACACCAACCAAACTTGCTGGGCAAACACAAACCCTGCCATTGCCAACGCATAGACAAACAAACCTGCCACAAAAAACTTGCGCCGCCCATACCGATCCACTGCCCAGCCAATCACCGGACGCAGCAAAACCGTCATAATCGAAAAAGCCGAAAAGAACAACCCAATCTCAACCACATTGGCGCCAATGCCCTTGCCATGTACCGGTAAGATCAGCCCCAGCATATACAAAGGCATAGAAACCCAAAAAATTGGGAATCGCAGCACCTGTTGAGTAGCCCACCCAACAGGGCGAGTGTTGACTGCATCAGATCCCTTCATACCGGCCCCAATGGGCCACAAACCTCTTTCCTATTCCTTGCTCAAAGAAATAATTGCTCTCTCAACCTTTCAATCAAAATCCATCAAAGCATCGCGACGCGTTGTTGCCATTGCCGCCACAGACCAAATCGTTGTGCGCAACACTTCTGCATTCAAGCTTTTCAAAAAAGCCCGCGCAGTCAACAAACGGTCAAAAAATTGACGCGCCCTCATCAAACTGACATCAAATTCTTCCTTTGAAAGCGAACGATACCAAAACAACGAAACCGGCGATGGGCCGACATCAAATTCTGAAGTGCCCCCCCGTCCAGCTTGCAAAAGGCGAATCACCTCTGCAGAACGCCAACCCAACGGCACCAAATCATTATTCATGTCAGGCAGCCAATCTTCAATTTGCTGTCCTTCCACCGCCCCCGATTCCCCCGTGAACAATGAAATCGGCGCATCGCCACCGCTAATCTCAGCCAGGCCTTCCAAAACGCCCATCGTCAGCAGTTTCACACGCAAATATTGTGTTGCAATTTCCAGATTGCGTCGCGCCTGTTCTTCTAATGGGCCATATATCTCTGGCGGCGGAACACCACGATAGGAATGAAACACTCGCGCCGGATCAAGCGAGCTCGTAAACATCTCCATTCGTTGTAAAGCCTTGCGATAATCCACCACCGTATAAAGCTCAGGAGAACGCAAAGGAATGTTGGTCTCGGGCAACAATTTCCACGTATCGCTCAAAAAACTACTAACATCCACCGCTGCAAAACTAGCCACATCCTGATTCGCAAAACCAACCGCCAGATGCACAATCTGCTCCACACCCTGTTCGCCCAAATCGAGCTGCATTTCCTCATCCAGCCGCAACAAACGCTCCGCCAACAAATCAAACGAAGATTTGCCATTCACATCGGCGCGAAATGGAATTGAGGCCTCGATACAAGCTGTCAGACGCAACAAATCAGCCGGCGAAACAATCCCCTCCAGTTTTTTGACCATGTACAAAGCGCTTAAGAACTCATTCAACCCGCTTGACATCGTACAAATGCGCTGCTTTTCCACCCCAAAAACGCTCATCACCATGTGCAACATCTCATCCACTTCAGCCAGCTCGCCCATGATGCACAATTCACCGTTCTCTTCCTGCAAATAGGGCCCCAACCCCTCCTCAACTTCCGGATCCAACCCGCGGTCTACCTGATAATACACAATATCATGATACATCGCCGCCAACGATTGAATCGGGTTTTGGGCATTCCAAAAGCTCAATACATGTTCAATATTATGAAACTGTCTCGCTTCCCCATTCATTGCGCGGTGAATCGTAACGCACAAACGTTCAATCTGCAAAGGCGTACATTCTGCCCCTAACGCTTGCAGGGTAGTTTGCATCAGATAAATCAATTGGTGCAAAATAGATTTCATAAAAGCCCTTTGATTGATTATAATCCAATCCTGTCAAGAGAGTAACAAAACTGACATCCTTTTTCCAGGAATAGCACCTCCCCAATCTCTTTAAGGTATAATTGATACCATCTTTACCCTCAGGAGCTTACCATGCCGCAAGCAACTTACCATTTTCCACGTGGATTTCTTTGGGGAACCGCAACCGCTGCCCACCAAGTTGAAGGGAACAACACCAACAACAACTGGTATGCCTGGGAAGAACAACCTGGACGCATCAAACATGGACATCGTTCTGGGCTGGCCTGTGATTGGTGGGGCGGGCGCTGGAAAGAAGATTTGGACCGCGCCGCCGAAACCGGCCAAAATGCACATCGCCTATCCGTTGAGTGGAGTCGCATTCAACCCGCCCCCGACCGCTGGGATGAAGAAGCTCTAGAGCGCTACCGTCAAATCCTGCGCGGCATTGTCGAGCGCGGCATGACCCCCATGGTCACCCTCCATCACTTCAGCGATCCACTCTGGTCTATGGAACAAGGCGGGTGGGAAAACGACGAAACACCTGCCCGTTTTGGCAAATTTACCGCCCGCGTGGTTGAAGCGCTCAAAGAATACAACACCTTGTGGATCACCATCAACGAACCCAATTGTTACTTCTACTTCGGCTACGTAGATGGCGCTTTTCCCCCTGGCAAACACGACCTTGGCAGCGCCTACCGTGTCTTACGCAACCTGGTGCGCGGCCATGCCATCGCCTATCGCACCATTCACGACCTGCAAAAAGAAGCTCGTGTTGGGTTCGCACTCAATTATCGCGCCTTTCGCCCGGCGAGCAACTCCCCCTTGGATAAGTTCATGGCAAATGCCCGTCACCAAATGTGGAATGAAAGCTTCATCACGCCTTTGGTCAATGGTCGTCTGCGCTTGTTAGGACGCAGCTCCAGCATCCCCGAAGCAGCCGGCACACAAGACTTTGTCGGCGTCAACTACTACAGCCTGGATTTGGTGCGCTTCAACGCCCTCAAACCACAAGCCTTCTTTAGCGACAGCTTCTACCCTCCCGAAGCCGAGCAAAGCACAACTGGCTTCCTCGCCAACGTTCCCGAAGGCATGTTCCAGGCCCTGCGCTGGGCCAATCACTACCAAAAGCCCATCCTCATTACCGAAAACGGCGTTGAAGATAGCGAAGATCGCCTCCGCCCGCGCTACCTGGTTGAACACCTGCATCAAACCTGGAAAGCCATCAACTACAACATTCCCATCAAAGGCTATTTTCACTGGTCACTTGTGGATAATTTTGAATGGGAACGCGGATGGACGCAACGCTTTGGCCTATGGGGGCTCGACATTGAAACACAAGCCCGCCAACGACGCCCCAGCGTAGATCTTTACGCTGCCATCTGCCGAGAAAATGCCATTTCATACGAAACCGTGCAACGCTATGCCCCAGCAGCCCTACCAACGCTCTTCCCCGAATCAAAATGATAGAACTTTGGGTTGTTCGACATGGACAAACAGATTGGAATGTAGAAGGTCGCTACCAAGGCCAAACCGATGTACCGCTCAATGAGGTTGGGCGCCAACAGGCACAACAATTAGCCCAATCTTTGCCCAACCTGACTTTTGCAGCCCTCTATACCAGCGACCTAAGCCGGGCCCAAATGACCGCGGACATTCTTGGTCAACACCTGGGCTTGCACCCCATCCCAGACGTTCGGCTACGCGAAATGAGCCACGGCCAGTGGGAAGGCCTGTTGGTGCGCGACAAAGTGCATCCCAACCCCAACGCGCCACAAACACCGATGGACCCAACCCAACCCAATGCACCCGGCGGCGAAAGCATTTTGCAAGTCGCCCAACGCGCTGCCGACTTCGCCAACCAATTATTGCCGCTCTACCCCAATCAGCGCGTCCTCATTGTCACGCATGGCGTCACTGCCGCGGTTTTGAAATGTCACGTCAATGGCTTTCCGCTAGCCAATTTATACCAACACATCCCCAACAACACAACCTTACTCACCCTGCCTTGGCCTCCCCAAAAATCTCTTGACGAACTCCTGCCTCCAAACGCTTGACTTTTAGAATTTTTGTTCTATAATAACAGCAACCGTTCTAATTGCACGCGTTTCAAAAAGGAGTTTGTCATGAATCAAACCTTACGCAACCCCATGCAGCCGTTGCTTCGCGGTATACGCCCCGGCCTGGTTTTTGCTCTCATCATTGTTGCTGCCCTCTTAGCTTTTGAGATATTCAACTACAGCACAACCGATTTTGCCTTGCGCGACCTGCTTGGCGATATCAAATTTGCCGGCTTTCGCTGGGCGACCATCCTTTCCATCGCCTTTTGTGGCATAGATTTTGCCGGAATTGCACGCATCTTCACCCCTCAAACAGGTTCCAACGAGCCAAAAGAAATCTGGTATTTGTTTGGTGCCTGGCTGCTTGCTGCTTCCATGAATGCCGTTCTCACCTGGTGGGGCGTCTCCATGGCCATTGCCAATCACAGCGTACAAAGCACATCTGTCGTCAACCCCACCACAATCACCAAAATTGTGCCTGTTTTTGTCGCCCTCATGGTTTGGGTCATCCGCCTGCTGATTATTGGTACACTCTCTGTTGCGGGCGACCGCTTCTTCTCCGACCTGCGCAACGACACGCGGACAAACATGACCACACAGCAACCACTTCCTGCGCATAACATCGCTCCAACGCTCAACACCCCGCGCCCAAGCCAAGCCATGCCACGTCAAGCAGCTGCTCCGCGGCCCAATGTTCCAAGCCACCCTGCTGCTCGGCCCTCACTCTCCGACTTGCGCCCCGAGCCTACCTATCACCCGCTCAACGCTGCCCCCATACAGCCCCCGCGCAACAATTCCTCCACTCGCTCCTTCTAATTGCCGCCCCTTTCCAGTATCCCTGAACCTGGAAAGGGGCTTTCTTTCTAACCTGTTGGACCGCGCAACGGCAACCACACACAAAACGTGCTTCCCTCTCCTTCTTGCGACGTGACTTCAATCGTGCCACCATGATTCCGCACAATCCAATAAGAAATCGACAGCCCTAACCCAAAACCGCTCCCCTTACGCCGTGTACGCGAACGCTCTCCCCGATAAAACCGTTCAAAGATATGTGGCAAATCGGCTGGCGCAATACCCGGCCCTGTATCACGAACAATCACCTGTGCCTGCTCGCCCACCTGTCGCAACGTTATCGAGACTTCTCCACCCGCCGGCGTATACATCACTGCGTTACTGACCAAATTAAGCAGCACCTGCTTTAGCCGATCCCGATCCCCCTGCACCTGCACCGGCTGCACCTCGCCCAACACAATGCGCAATTTATCCCCCGCCAAAACCTGAACATGCTGAAACACTTCCATCAAAACATCATCCAAATCCACCGCTGCCACAGCCAAAGGCATTTTGCCCGATTCAGCCTGTGCCAACAACAACAAATCTCCCACCATGCGCGTCAGGCGGTCCACTTCACTATCAATTGCTGACAGCGATTCCTGATCCATCTCCCCCATTCGTCGCATCAACCCCACTTCACCTTTGATGACCGTCAACGGCGTGCGCAGCTCATGACTAACATCCGCCAGAAACCGCCGCTGCGCAGTGAAAAGCTGCTCCAATCGCTCCAAAATGCTGTTAAATTCACGCGCCAGACGCCCCACCTCATCATCCGGAGCAATGCTGAGCGGAATGCGACGAGACAAATCTTCTGCTTGAACAATTGTTGGCACTTCCTCTGCCATACGCCGCAAAGGCGCCACAGCGTGCCCAGTTAGCACCCAAGCGAGCCCTAAGACAATCAGCGTCAGACCGATGGTCCCACCAATCAAAATAACCCGCAAGGCCTGTTGAACCTTCTCTACCCACTGCAAGCTATACCCAACCATCAACATCCCCATCGGCCCACGTCGCGTCACCAACGGCACGCTCAAAACTCGCAGCTGCCCATACTCCCCTTGCGTCGTTGTGTAAACAGGTTGCCAGATTCGCCATCCCAACTCATCAAGTGCCCCCAATGGCGCATTACTGGTTGCAAACAACAGGCGTCGGTCAATACTCCAAACCTGAATGATATACGAATCCCCAGGTCTGAATTGGCGAAAAGCCAGAACATTGAATTGTCCCGCCCCAGAAACCCGCAAATCTTTCAAAAACGCGTCTGCCACATCCGCCAAATGCGTATCCACCCAATCCAACGCATAACCACTGACCGCAAAATAACTTGCTGCGCTCAGCAGAATCAAAGCCACACCGGTGAGAATCGTCACCAGCAAGGTCAGTCGAAAACGAAACGACATCTCACTCGTTCTCGCGCAGCACGTATCCCACGCTGCGCACAGTGTATAACAAACGCGCCTCTCCGTTTTGTTCTAATTTCTGGCGCAGGTAGCGAATATACACATCCAACACATTGCTTTCACCGCCAAAATCATACCCCCACACTCGATCAAAGATCATCTCTCGCGACAAAACCTGACGCGGATGACGCAAAAACATTTCCAACAAATCATATTCTTTGGCCGTCAAGGTAATCACTCGCCCATTACGCATGGCTTGTCGGGTAGAAGTATCCAACGAAAGATCCGCAAAAGTGAGCACCGTGCTGTGATCAGGTTGTGCGCGCCGCAACAGGGCCCGCACCCGTGCCAGCAACTCATCCAACTCAAACGGCTTAACCATATAATCATCTGCGCCTGCATCCAAGCCTTGCACACGATCTTGCAATGTATCCTTTGCTGTCAACATCAAAATCGGCAACGCACCTTCCAGGCGCAATCGCTGACAAACCTCCAAGCCATCCAAATCGGGCAACATCCAATCCAAGATAACCAAATCCGGACGCGTCTGCATTGCCTTGGCCAGTCCGGTCTCTCCATCCAAAGCCTCATCCACCAAATACCCCTCCATCACCAGGCTGCGTTTCAAAACGCGCACAATTGCCTCGTCGTCTTCAATGATCAAAATCCGTTCTTTCATCTTTGCCTCCGGAAAATTGGTTACTGGATTAATTATATACCTTTCTCTAAAACTCACGCCCATGCATTATAATCAAATTATGGAAATTTCACTTTTACCCGCTCCCGTTTGGGTCAACACACCATCTTCTTTCACCCATTTGGTGCACGACCTGTCTACACAGCCTCGCCTGGCAATTGACACCGAATCAAACAGCCTGTATGCCTATCAAGAACGTGTTTGTCTGATCCAGTTTTCCACGGCAAGCACCGATTATCTGCTCGACCCATTTGCTCTATCAGACCTTTCAGCACTTGCTCCCATCTTTTCCAACCCACAAATTGAAAAAGTCTTCCACGCCTCAGAATACGACATCATCTGCCTACGCCGCGACTATCAATTCTCCTTCACCAACATTTTTGACACAATGCAGGCAGCACGCATCTTAGGCCGTCCCGCTGTTGGCCTTGGCTCGATCCTTGAAGCCGAATTTGGCCTAAAAGTCAACAAACGTTATCAGCGCGCAGATTGGGGCGTTCGTCCCATTCCTCCCGAAATGCTGAACTATGCACGCCTGGACACTCACTACTTATTACCCCTCCGAGACCGCCTGGCAGAAGCACTGCAAGCTGCTGGGCTTTGGCAACTTGCTCTAGAAGAATTTGAACGCCTTTGCAACCCGGCCATCCCTGCCTCTGAAAACGGCAACGCACGCATCCTCAACAGTCGCGAACTCAACGCCCGGCAAAACACCGTCTTGCACGAACTCTGTCACTATCGCGACCAGCAAGCCCGTCGTCTCAACGTGCCACCCTTCAAAGTGCTGAGCAATGACATGCTCATTGAAATTGCTCAACACTGCCCACAAACCCCCACTGCATTAGAAACGCTTGTTCACCTCCCCGCCCGACTGCGCTCCCGTCATGGCGAACAAATTTTGCGCGCCGTGCAAAAGGGGCTTTCTGCCCCACTCGCGCAACGACCCTCTGCCACCCCTCGCCCAGATGAAGCATATCTGATGCGCGCCGAGAAACTGCGAGAATGGCGCAAACAAGCTGCCCAAAAAATGGGCGTCGAGTCAGATATCATCTTGCCGCGCGAGACGCTTGAGGCCATCGCCAGTGCCAATCCGCAAACCATGCACGAACTTGCGCAAGTGATGGGCAAGCTAACATGGCGGCTTGAACATTACGGCCAAGAGATTCTTAATACATTGCATTCCAAGGAGTAAGCTCATGCAAATTCATTTTCACGGCGCTGCTCAAACCGTCACCGGTTCGCAATATGTTATCGAAATTAACGGCAAACATCTCATGTTGGAATGCGGGCTGTTCCAAGGCAAACGCAATCAATACTACGAACGCAACCTCAATTTTCGCATTCCCGCCCCCAAAATAGATGCCGTCATCCTCTCTCACGCCCACATTGACCACAGCGGCAACCTGCCCAACCTGGTGCGACAAGGCTTCTCAGGACCAATTTATGCCACCCCCGCAACCGCGCGCCTGACCGAAATCATGCTGCTTGATTCGGGCCACATTCAAGAAGCAGATGTTGAATTTGTCAACAAAAAGCGCCTACGACGCGGCGAAGAGCCAATCCAACCGCTCTACACCCAACAAGATGCGCTTCGCGTACGCCCTTATTTGACCCCCATCCCATATGAACAAGTCTTTGAGCCCCTACCCGGCGTCACAGCGCGCTTCTTTGAAGCCGGTCACATCCTCGGCTCAGCCTCTGTTTTTCTCACACTCGAAGAAAAAGGGCAGCGTGTTACACTGTGGTTCTCCGGCGACATTGGTCGCGAAAAGCTGCCATTGCTCAAAGACCCAATTCTCCCCTTCGGGGAAATAGATTACCTGTTGATGGAATCCACCTATGGTGACAAGCCACACCGCGACCCAGAAGAAGCTTTTCGCGAATTTTCTGCAGTTGTACAGCGCACTGCCGAGCAGGGTGGCAAAGTCATCATCCCCGCCTTTGCAGTAGGTCGCACCCAAGAACTCGTCTATTGCCTGCACCAAATGGTGGAAAGCGGCAGCCTGCCCACCCTCCCCATTTACGTAGACAGCCCCCTTGCCGTTCAGGCCTCCATGATCTTTCAGGAATTTCCCAATTATTTTGATGACGAAACCCAACGCTTCATCCTACAAGATCGTCACCCCGCCCTCAGTTTTGAACAATTACACTATGTTCAGAACGTCGAAGAATCGAAAAAGATCAACGACATGTCGGGACCGCTCGTCATCATTTCCGCTTCTGGCATGGCTGAAACCGGACGCATCTTGCATCATTTGCGCAACAACATCGAAAACCCACGCAACACCATCATCATTGTCTCCTGGCAAGCACCCGATACGCTTGGACGACAACTCGCCGAACGCGCCACAAAAGTCAAAATCTTTGGCGAGACGTTTCAACGCCGAGCACAAATCGCCACAATCGGCGGCCTTTCTGCCCATGCCGGCCAGGATATGCTCATTCGTTACGCTCAGGCTGCGAAAGTACAGCGCAACTTGTTTCTCATCCACGGCGAGCCCAACGCAGCAACTGCACTCACCGAAAAGTTAACCGAACGCGGTCTCAGCTCAATTGCCTATCCGTCTCCTGGCACATCTGCCGATCTCTGACATTGACGCAAATTTTGTGATATAATCACCCTGTTTATGGAGAGGTGCCAGAGTGGTTGATCGGGGCGGTCTCGAAAACCGTTGTGGCCCATCCGGACCACCGTGGGTTCGAATCCCACCCTCTCCGCTGGTAAAGTCTTGTAAGCCTACCAGCTCTCTCGTTTGAGAGTTGCATGGTGGAGGTTTCGCGGCACAAGTCTGACGGTTTATCTCAACCAGATATTATTGGAACTTGCCAGCCGTTTCACCTGCTTCATTCACGCCGGTAATATCAATCCAGGATTACTCATGGTAATTCTGAAGAACCTCTTTACCCTCATCTCGAAGCATGTAAATTGAGTTGCCTTGAGCCAGCAAATCAAATATCAACCGGCTGGAGTTATCGAAATTGTAGTCAGCGGGCGCTTACCGGAAATACTGAGGGCTGATCAATTGCTCAAGCTGTGCCAATACTGCAGTTGGCGATCTCGCGCCAAAGACTGTTTTAGATGAGCGCATGATAATAAAGTCAACGCGGTTTCTTTAACTCTCGAACCACAAAAACGCCCACGATCACCAGCAGAACAAGCCCTGCTAACCCGGCAAAGCACACGATCAAAATGGGCAGTATAAACTTCTTGACGGATACAGTGGTTGGCTGCGCCTCGGGCTCCGCTTGCAGTGATGACCAGTTAAGGCGTTCAGCAGCGACTTCGAAGGCTTGCAGGTCGCCCAAACCGTTTGCATCGGCCGTGATCATCTGCCCGGCATTCACCACCTGGGTTTCAGCGGTAACCTTTGAGGTGAATTCCACGCTGCCCTCAAGCACCTTAAGCGTCGAAGTAGCTCCGTCATCCTCGAGTACGAAGACAGTTCCTTTGATCCCGCACACCGCCTGCGACATCTCGATCTCCATCGTGCCTTCTTTGAGCGCCTTTTTCACATTCGTCATCAGGCTGCCGTAGAGCAGTTGAAAGTGGCTCTCCTTTGGGCCGGGGGGACTGAGTACAATCTCGGTGTCCGCTTTTTGCTCAAAAACGGTCATATCAGCAAAAGAGAGCATAACAGAGCTGCGATCTTGGGTACGGATGTGCGTGCCATAAGGCAAGACCATATCCAGTTTGGCGAAAGACCAGGCTTCCTCATCATAAGTATATTGACCATTCTCATCGATGCCAGTAGGCAAGAGCACCTCAACCATTCCTGAGAGGTCCGAGAAGCGCGCTCCCGAATCGGGAAGCTCGGCGCTGCCAGGCGTAGCGGGGGCATTTACCACGACCTCGCCCTCAATGTTGAATATGACGCTGATTCCCCAATCCACGGTGAAATTGATCTCTTCGCCATTCTCGGTCCAGCCAGGGGGATATTCACCAGTCACTTGCTGAGTCTTGGTACCCATGAAGTCCACCCTGACGGAAGTATCACCAGGATGGAGCTGGACCTTGTAGCTACCTTGGTGAATTATAGAAATTTCGTAGTGATCGGTATCGGAGGCGGTTTTTTGGTAATCATAAACCCTCAGATGATTTAAAGTGTAATCCCCTGCGAGCAAGCCCGTATTTGGGTCATACGTGCCGTTCACCTGTCCCCAGGTTGTGTCGGTGCAATTGGGAGAAGAATTGTAGGAGGTAGCTGACCCCTCCCCAAAGCCTGTGAGAATCCCACTGCCGTTGTCGCTGAATTCAATAACCAGGTTTCGCCAAAAATCTTTGTACGATTGCTCATATCCCCCATCAGAGAGCACACCGCCCGCAAGCGTAAAACCCGGGACAGAGCCGACCGATTGTGGCGCCAACGTGGCCAATGCTACGATGCTGAGTAAGAGTGTGTAAACCGACTGATTCAAAAAACACTTTTTTTTCATCGTTCTCTCAAGACCACTGAATTGTACTAACAATCACTATTATTATATATTAATTCGCCATTCAAGTAAAACTGCCAGGTCACAGCAAACAGAAATGTAAGGCTGCCGGGCGGTGGAGAAACGACTGGGGGTGGGCTCCGCTGTAACTGGATCTGGATACGATCTTGCTTTTTCATATCTTGCCATTAAAACACAAAAAAGAATGCCCAGGCTGAGCCGGGCATTCTTTCATATGCACGTCAAATTAAGCTGAAACAGATTGATCGGCCAACATACCTTCCAGCACAATCTCCATCGCCATGGTATGGCTACAACGTCCTCGGCTTTGGAAGAACGAACAATCACACCGCCATTCACCATTTTCATATTGCACACGATGGGCATTATTTTCGCCATCTATGGTTACTGTGAATGTTTCAAAGTGAATGCGGCTGCGCTCTTTTGCATACCGCTTGGCTTTATCAAGCTTGCCAATCATGCCGGAATCCAACATTGTGTTTTCGCTCCTTTCAATGGTAGATAGAAACAAAAAGACACGCGTCAACAGCGTGCCTTGCAAATTGCCCTATTGGGCAGGAGAGGAAGATGAACCCTCGCATGTATCTATCATATACTGACTTGCTCCGAAAGTCAATCGTTTTGGCAAATCATTTTTTCCAAAACCACCCCATCTTCCCCGCCGTAATAATATTCATGCCACAAAGCCACCTGCCGATACCCCTGCCGCTCGTACAACTTCAAGGCCGCGTGATTGGAAGCACGCACACTTAAGCGCACTCGCGGCATCTTCAACGCCGCTTCGCAAGCCAACAAAAGCGCAGTTCCAACCCCCATCCGTCGCGCAGCGCCAAACACACCAATTGTTGTAATCCACCCCACCCCCTCAAGCGGTTTGCGTTCACCAGCAACAAAGCCCAACATTTGCCCTGCTTCCCCCACAGCCTTCAAGCGCACCACCCAGGGCAACGACAACACCGCCATCAAGTCTAACAACGGCCAGGCATCCAACGGAAAACACTCCCGCTCCAAACGTTGCAAGTCGTTCAAATCCCCCAAACCAGCCGATATCACTCGAAAAGTCACGTTGTCCATCGCTCCCCAAAAGACGAGGCACGAACCTTTCGATCCGCGCCTCGTCAAAGACTCAACTTACCTCACGCGGGCTTTATTCCTGCCCGCCCTGCCCACGGATGAAACCATTCAACAAACTGGTAAACTCCATTGGGAAAATGAACTTGGTCGAAGAACTCATGGACATATTCTTCAGCGTCTCAAAGTATTGCAGCGTAATCGTCTTTTGGTCAATTGTGTTCGCCACGCTGTAAATCTTCTCCAACGCAACCGAATAACCCTCAGCCCGTAGCATCTGCGCCTGACGTTCACCCTCCGCACGCAAAATCGCCGACTGACGTTCGCCTTCGGCTCGCAAAATCGCCGCTTGCTTTTCGCCTTCGGCCACATTCACCGCCGCCTCGCGCTGACCCGTCGACTCTGTCACCAAGGCGCGTCGGGTTCGTTCTGCCGAAAGCTGTCGATTCATCGCGTCCTGAACATCCCGAGGAGGAATGATCTCGCGAATTTCAACATTGGTAACTTTCACACCCCACTTCTCCGTCACCTCATCCAGACGGGTGCGCAACGCCGAGTTAATCTGCTCGCGTTCCGAAAGCACACCATCCAACATGATACCGCCGATCACAGAGCGCAACGTCGTTGTTGCAATACCCTGTGCAGCCAGCTCAAAGTTACCAACCTGCAACACGCTTTGTACCGGGTCAAACACGCGGTAATACCACAAAAAGTCAATCGAAATCGGCGCATTGTCTTTGGTGATTGAGGTTTGCGCTGGAATCTCGCGCACCTGCTCACGCAGATCTACCCAAACCGCCCGATCAATGAATGGGATCAACAACACCAACCCTGGCCCACGCGAGCCCACACAACGCCCTAACCGAAACACCACCAGACGTTGATATTCCGGCACAACTTTCAACGCCGAAAAAATCATAATCACCAAAAGAATGATCGCCCCACCAATCAGGCAAAAAACTAAAGCTGCACTACCACCAGACATTACTTCCTCCATTTTGTTTGAACAATCCGAGCAAAACCAGCCCGGTTAAACCGACTACTTCATCTCTGGATGAACCGCTTCAACATAAATCACCAGACCTTCACGGCGCACAACCTTGACGCGTGCCCCCAAAGGGATGAATACATCGCTGCGTGCCGTCCATTCCTCACCACCGATGTACACTGTCCCCTCGCCAAGAATATCCGTGCGCGCTTCACCCACTTCCCCCTCCAAGCTTTCACGAGCATTCAAAGGCTTTAGCCCAATTGCCTCCAGCGACTTATGTCCAACCACCCACAAAAGCACCACCGAGGCAACCGACATGAACAACGCCAAAAAAGGATTGACCGCAGGTCCGCCATTGGGGGTGCGCATCAAAAACATAGACCCGATCACCAACGCCGCCAAAGACACGCCCAACAACCACCAACGGCGCCAGCGTCGCAACGCCAAAACAAACGGCACTACCCCCAACACCAATATTGCTAGCGCCCACCAATTAATCGGCTGATTATAAATGCCCAAGCCAGCCAACACCAGCATAAACAATGCCCCCACCTCCAGCAAGCCCGTGCCCGGCGAAAACAACGCCAACAACAACAGCACAGAACCGGTTACCAATAACATGTACGCAACATTTGGATCAAGCAATGGATTCATAGCACACCTATTCTGAAGCTCAGCGGAACTCCAAGATAATTATACACGATTCGACAAAATTTGCATTGCCCTATCGGTTTTGCGCCACCCAATCTAACCCAAAATATCCCGCCGCTCAAACAACCACAACGCTGCTACCAATCCCATCCCGGCAACCCCCGCCAACAGCCAGCCAAGGAGCTGCTCTGAGCTATTCCAAAACAGTTTTCCAACCCCTACCCCCACCCAAACGAACAGCAGCCCCAACCAAGCGCTCCATCGTGCCAGGCGCGCCTGCCCGCTCCATACGCCAAGGCACAAAGCCACGTTTGCCCAGCTCAATCCCCACAATGCCAAAAACAACATCTGTTCACGCAGCAAAGCCAACCAACCGCCTTGCTGCCAGCCAACCCAAAGCAGCAAAGGCAAACTTCCCATCACAATTGCCAGCATCAATCCAAGCACCAGCGCTAACCAACGCCCCAACAACACCTGCCAACGCGGATAGGGATACGCCAATAACAACGTCAGCTCTCCTTGCCCATTCAACAACAACGCCGACGCCCAATAAACCACCGGCACCCCCACTGCCCACGGCAAAACAATGCCAAAGCCAATCAGCCGCGCCCACCCCAACGGCTCGTTTACATCCAGTCCCTGCAAGTCGTTTAACCAATCTGCCAGGTTGATCACCATCCAACGCCGCAGCAAAAAATCATACCCTGCAATCACTGCCAGCGCCAAACCCGTCACCGCAACTGCCCAAATCAACCAGGCACGCCGATGCGCCATCCACACAGATGCAAAAGCATCAAGCAGCATACGCGCCCACGCCATAGTAGCTGCGATACACTTCTTCCAGTGTAGGTTGCTGACTGAGAATATCCATCACCCGAAATTGGCTAGCCGCCTTCAACAACGGGTCAGGGTCACCGCTCAACAAACACCGCAACTTGTTATCTTCCAGGCGCACCTGTTCAAGGTTGGGCAAACGGCAAAACACATCCGCAGAAACTGGCCCGGCAAAGCGCATCTCCACCTTGCGCAAGGCGCGCGCCCGCAGCTGTACCCCACGTTCCACCGCCAACAAATGGCCATGGTGCAACACTGCCACCTGATCACAAACACGTTCCATCTCACACAACACGCTCGACGTGAACAAAACCGCCCCTCCCTCTGCGCGCACCTCACTTACCAATCGAAAGAACACATCTTGCGCATCCTGATCCAAATGACGGGTCGGCTCATCCAACACCACCAAATCAGGATGATGCATAAAAGCCTGAATCAGCCCAATCTTTTGTGTTTGCAAAGCACCCAATGTCGCTATCGGCGTTGCTAAATCAAGGTTAAACCGCTCCGCCAACCCCTGAGCAGCTTGCCAGGTTTGCCCACCACGTAACATTGCCAGGCCGTGCAACAACGACCCCACCGTGCCGCCGCGCACAAAACCAAACTCCGCCGGCAAATAGCCAACGCGCCGTTGTATGGCAGCCTTTTGGTGATGCACATCCATGCCCAACACCAAAGCATGTCCTCGCGTAGGACGGATTAAATCCATCAGCAGGCGCAACAACGTGCTTTTGCCAGCCCCTTGCGGGCCCAGCACACCATACACCTGACCCGGTTCCACACCAATGGTCAAGTCTTCCACTCCCCGGCAATGGCCGAAAAACTTGGTCAAATTTTCTGTGCGAACGACCAGGTAACGCATCAGAGCCTCCATTAGGAAAAAGGATTCTCGGCGTTACAAAAACGCCGACTGGTCTCGGAAGAACCAGCCGGCGGGGAATGCAAAGCAACAACTGTCTTACACAGTCGTATTATTCAGGAATCGGCTGGATTCCTCCTCGATGGGCAACATCCTGTGCCAGCAACAACATCTGCGCACAAACCTGCCCCATATTATGAACGAGCTGAGATAACCGGTCTGGCCTCTGTCTGAGAGGCACACTATCACCAGGGTTATCTGCTTCCTCCGACATCATAGAAACATCTCCTTGAACTTAAGCCAATACATCAAAAAAGGTATAACGAACCATTTTCATTTTATTCGTTCCTGCTCTGCCTGTCAAGGACAAAAATTGCCCCAAATGGTCGGTGTTGCGCTCAGAGCGGCATGGTCATCTCGCTCCAAACTTTTTACCCCACACCAACAATGCTACTCCAAGAACAATCGGCATCTTTAAAACCACCACAGCTCAGCTTTTTGATATATCGCCAAAAACTTCATTGTTTTCTAAGCAATGAAACATGATAAAATAATGTCATATTTTCATCCGAGGTATTCATACACTATGACTCGCCCTATTCTGATTGCCATTGCCTGGCCTTATGCCAACGCCCCCATCCACGTTGGCAACATCACCGGCAGTCACCTGCCAGGTGACATCGTTGCTCGCTATCATCGTTTACGCGGCAATCAAGTATTGATGGTCTCCGGCACCGACTCACACGGCACCCCAGTCAGTCTGCGCGCCGATGCTGAAGGCAAAACTGTGGAAGAAGTCTACAAACATTTTCATGAAGATTTTATTTCGCTCTTTCAACGTCTAGGCATTCAATACGACCTCTTCACCACCACGCACACCCAAAATCACTTTCAGGTAGCGCAAACCATCTTCCTGGCACTGCAACAAAATGGCTGTCTCTATACCGAAACCCGCCCGCAGTGGTATTCACCAAGCAACAAACGTTTTCTGCCCGATCGCTATGTTGAAGGCACCTGCTATCTCTGCGGTTACACCGGCGCCCGTTCTGACCAGTGTGACAAATGCGGCAACGTGCTAGAACCCGAAAAATTAATCAACCCGCGCTCCAAGATTGATGGCTCTACACCTGAACTGCGCGAGACCGAACATTATTACCTGGACCTTTCGAAACTAGAGCCAGAAGTCGCCGAATTTCTGCGACAACGAAAATCATACTGGCGCGAAACGGTTACCGGCCAATCGCTTGGCCAAATTGAAAGCGAAGGTCTCAAGCCGCGGGCCATCACCCGCGACCTTGATTGGGGCGTTCCCGTGCCACTGCCCGGCTGGGAGGGCAAATGCCTCTACGTTTGGTTTGAAGCTGTCATCGGCTACTTATCGGCCTCCATTGAATGGGCCACCCTCAGCGGTCAGCCCAACGCCTGGCGAACCTGGTGGACCAACCCAGAAGCTCACTCCTTCTACTTTATCGGCAAAGACAACATCTTCTTCCATGCTGCTTTCTGGCCAGCCCAATTGATGGGGGTTGGCACACAATTTATGCAGCTCTACGCCCAAGAAGCAACCCCGCTCACCCTGCCTTACAACGTTCCAGCCAACATGTTCATGAACCTGGAAGGCCAAAAAATCTCTGGCAGCCGCAACTGGGCTGTTTGGGGTCATGACTTTCTTGACCGCTACGACCCCGACGCCCTGCGCTACTACCTGACCATCAACATGCCCGAAATGCATGATAGCGATTGGGATTGGGGTGAATTCGTCAGCCGCAACAACGATGAGCTCGTTGCCATTTGGGGCAACCTGGCCAACCGGGTAATCTCTTTCTGTTACAAAAATTGGGACGGCTGCATTCCCGAACCCGGCGAGTTAACCGAGCTGGATCGCGAACTGCTACAAAAGGTTGAAGCTGGCTTTGAAAGCGTTGCCGCCGAATTAGAAGCCGTGCACCTGCGCGCCGCCCTCAGTGAGGCCATGCGCCTGGCAACGGAAGTCAACCGCTATCTAGACATCACCGCACCCTGGAAACAAATCAAAACCGACCGACAAGCTGCTGGGCGCGCCATCTACGTTGCCCTGCGCGCCATCGATTCGCTCAAAATCTTGCTTGCTCCCTTCTTGCCCTTCAGCTCCGAAAAGCTGCATCGTCTGTTGGGATATAACACCAATCTGTTTGGACAGCCAACCACGCGCATCGTCAGCGACACACTCGGCGAACACACCGTTTTACAATACGATCCACAATCAGCAACCGGCAATTGGGCGGCCAGCCAATTGCCTGCTGGTCAAAAGCTGCTCGAACCGCAACCCCTCTTTCGCAAACTCGAGCCACAAATCATCAGCGAGGAGCGCGCCCGGCTTGGGCAACCTTCTTAATCTTAAATTTTTTCAGGAGAAGAAAAAAATGTCTCGTAATTCAGTTCGTATTGTGATCGCCATTGCCATCCTGGCCCTGACAATCCTCAGCTGCGGCACACCCGCCACGCCCACCGCCGCCCCACAGCAGCCTGTTGCCACGCAGCCATCCGCCCCCACCCAGCCCCCCGCCCCCACCGAGCCACCTGCCGATGAAGTTCCTGTTGTCCCCAGTGGCCTGGCCAACGCGGTCCTCACCATCAACGACCTGCCTGCCGGCTTCCAGGAATTCTCTGAACAAGAGCTAAAAGACATGGGCATGGATAGCGAAACGCTGGCCTCCAGCTTCAAGGATACGCTCAAAAAGGCCACGCCGCAGAGCTTCAAAGCCTTCATGAGCACCGACATGAACAATTTCGAAATGGTCATGTCCTTTGTTCTGGCGCCACTCACCACGCTTGAAAAAGCCTCCTTCGATATCTACCTAGCCGATCCGCAAGGGGCCGCCAAGGACTTTGGCGAAGGCGCCGGCAGCAGCGATGTGCAAATCATCAAAATGGACAAAATCGGTGATTCCTCGGTTGGTCTGACCTTCACCTCTGGCGAAGGCGATACCAAACTGCGCGCCGATGTCGTCATCTCGCGCAATAAAAATGCCGTTGTCGTCACCATGGTCTTTTACCTGGATGGCCAAACCCCACCCTTTAGCGTGGAACAAGCTGCCAAAATCATGGATCAGCGCGTCGGCGACGCCCAAAAGTAAGCTTCTCGCTCCTCGCAACAGCCCGCCCATTCGAGCAGGCTGTTTTTTATTCTCTTATACAAAACCTATCCATTCACTCATATCTCTGTATAATTAACCCAGCACTCTCAATTTAAGGAGCATGTTCATGTCCACCCCCTGGCACACTCAAAGTCCACAATCTGTCCTTCTGGCCCTACAAAGCACTCCCCAAGGCCTGGATTCTGCCACTGCCGCACAAAGACAAAAACAATTTGGCCCCAACCGATTGAGAGAACAAGGCAGCAAGCCCCCACTACGCATCCTACAAGAGCAATTTACCAACCCCATGGTTTTGCTACTCATCGGAGCGGCGCTCATTTCATTACTGCTCGGAAAATATATCGACTCAGGCGCAGTGATGGCAATCGTCATCCTCAATGCCATTCTAGGTTTCATTCAGGAATATCGCGCCGAAAGCGCCATGGCTGCTTTAAAGCGCCTTTCCAGTCCCATCGTGCGTGTGATGCGCAACGGCACGCTTCAAGAATTGCCCTCCGATCAACTTGTGCCCGGCGACATTATCCAGGTTGAAGCAGGCAACACCATTCCTGCAGATGCTCGCCTGTTAGAAGCAGCCAACCTGCGCGTTCAGGAAGCTGCCCTAACCGGCGAATCACAGCCAGTTGAGAAAGATCCTACCCCACTCCCCGAGCCTTCCTTACCCATAGCAGATCGTCACAACATGCTCTTCATGGGTACCGCCGTCACCTATGGACGCGCCACAGCTGTTGTAACGGCAACCGGCATGAACACCGAACTTGGCCGAATCGCTGAACTGATCCAAACCGTCAAATCAGAGCCAACACCGCTCCAACGCCGCATCGGTCAACTAGGGCGCGGCCTGGCCATCGCCGTCCTGATCATTGTGATCATCAGCTTTGGCGTCGGACTCTTGCGCGGCGAAGATCCAATCCTCATGTTCCAAACCTCCATCTCCATGGCAGTTGCCGCTGTCCCCGAAGGCATGCCCACTGTTGTCACCATCGTCCTGGCTCTCGGTGCACAGCGCATGTTGCGTCGCAAAGCGCTCATTCGCAAACTGCCTGCCGTAGAAACCCTCGGCTCTGTCACCGTCATCTGCTCCGACAAAACCGGCACCCTGACCGAGAACCGCATGACCGTCACCGTCCTGGATGTTGCCGGTCACACCCTCAACTTAGAAGAAACGCTCCAGAATGGACACCCAACCTTACCACCCAATGCCCCACCCGTCGTGTCAAAGTGGGATAGTCACTCCCTGCTCCTCACCGGTGGCGCGTTATGCAACGATGCCACCCTGCAGTGCCTGCCGGAAGACTGCGGCGAAATTCGTGTTCTGGGTGACCCCACCGAAGGAGCATTGGTCATCGCCGCTCAACGGCTTGGTCTCAACAAAGATCTTCTGCAAAGCCATTACCCACGCCTTGCCGAAGTGCCATTCAGCTCAGAACGCCGCCGAATGAGCACCCTGCATCACCTTGCACCCCAAGATGAAATGCCCAACATCCCGGCCCAAACGCTGTTTGCGCAATTCCCCTACATCCTTTTCGTCAAAGGCGGTGTAGATAGCCTCTTGGAAGTCAGCAGTGCCGTATGGGAAGACGGGCAAATTCACCCGCTCGATTCGGTCTGGCGCGAACGCATTGAAACAGCCAACCAATCTCTGGCACAACAAGGCCTGCGCGTTCTAGGCATTGCCTTCCGCCCATTCCAGCAAATGCCGGAAACGCCGCTGAACGAATCCATTGAACACGATCTGATCCTGATTGGCATGGTTGGCATCATTGACCCACCACGCGCCGAGGTCAAGCAAGCCGTGCAAACCTGTCAGCAAGCTGGCATTCGCCCGGTCATGATCACGGGTGATCAGCCCCTGACAGCCTTGCAAATTGCACGGATGCTCAATATCGTTAAAGATTCAAATGCGCGCGTCGTCACCGGACAAGAACTCAACAACCTTTCAGCGAGCGAATTGCAAAACCTGGTGGGCGAGGTATCTGTTTATGCACGCGTATCGCCAGAGCACAAATTACGCATTGTTGAAGCCCTGCAAAAAAACGGCGAGATTGCCGCCATGACCGGCGATGGCGTCAATGATGCCCCCGCCCTACGCAAAAGCGATATTGGCGTTGCAATGGGCATCACCGGCACCGATGTCTCCAAAGAGGCTGCCAGTATGGTCATTCTCGACGACAATTTTGCCACCATCGTCAACGCCGTTGAAGAAGGTCGTCGCGTATACGAAAATGTACGCAAATTCATCCGCTACACCCTTGGCAGCAATGCCGGTGAAATTCTGGTTGTCTTCCTGGCACCCCTCATCGGCATGCCCTTACCGCTTACCCCCCTCATGATCTTGTGGATGAACCTTGTCACTGATGGCCTGCCCGGTCTGGCACTCGCCACCGAAGCCGCCGAACCAGATACCATGCGCCGGCCCCCTGTTCATCCCAACGAAAATATTTTTGGGCGTGGCGTTGGCAGCTACATCTTCCGCATCGGCATCGTCATGGGGATCGCAGCACTTGCCTTTGGCTACTTCACCTGGCAAAGTGGCAATCCCAACTGGGACACCATGCTCTTCACCCTGCTCATTCTCATGCAAGCTGGGCACGCCCTGGCCATTCGCTCCGACCGCCTCTCCATCTTCCAACAAAGCATCCGCAGCAACCCAGCCATCTTTGGCGCCGTGCTGCTCACCATCGTCCTACAATTAGCTGCCATCTATTGGCCCCCCTTGCAAAAGTTATTTGGCACGACCCCACTCAGCATCAATGAATTTTTGCTCACCCTGGCAGCAAGCGCCACCGTCTTTGCCTGGGTGGAGATTGAAAAGTGGTTACAAAGGAGAAAGGAAAACTAAGGTTTCCGCGTTCCAACCACTTTTTCCTTGCGCAAAAAATTTACCAGCAAGCTCCATGCCAGTTTCAAAAAAATCGCGACATCCATAAACCAATTGATCAAAAAGAAATAGTCGCTTGCCAGGTGCTTATGATAATAATAATAGTAAGACCTATGCCAGGCAACGATTCCAACAAACGGCTGAAATCGTGATCCACCCTGCCCACCATAATGGATAATTTGTGCAGAAGGAACGTAATAAACCTTCCAACCCGCCTGTCGCGCCCGGAAACAAAATTCCGTATCTTCCTGATATGCAAAAAGATTTTCATCCAAATAGCCAATTTGATCCACAACCGCCCGGCGAATCAACATACACGAGCCAGAAACCGCCTCTGCTTCATGGGTTTCATTCTCGTCTTTATAGGTCATCAAATATCCACCGAACAACTTGCTCTTTGGGAAAATTCGCCACAGCCCCGTAAAATACGTCACCACATCCCAAGGGCGTGCAGCACTACGCCGGCACTGAAGCTGCAATGTCCCATCGCGATTCAACACCTTCGGTGTACAAATCCCCACCTCTGGATGCATTTCCATAAAATCTAGCAACGCATCCCAGGTGCCGGAAAACACAACCGTATCTGGGTTTAATTGCACAAGCCACTTGCCGCGCGCAACCCGCAGCCCCTGATTCATCGGTCGGGTATAGCCCTCATTCTTATCGTTACGAAGCAACCTTACCTGCGGATACTCGTCTTCAAGCATTTCCACTGAACCATCTCTGGAACCATTATCCACCACAATCACTTCAAAAGCCACTCGCGGCGGAAAAGCAAACAACGAATCCAGACAAGCTTTCAAAAAACTTTTTGTGTTCAGCGACACAATCACAATCGATAGCTCAGGCGTATCATTCATCGCTTCCCCCTCCACCAACGTTTCAATAAACGCCACACATATACCCGCATTTGCAAAAACAAAATTTTAATGCCCCCCCAACGAAGAACATACATAGCGCGCTCAAAAAGGCTTGGATGGGCTTCCAGTGCTTCTGCCCAATCCCATCGAACAGATGAATTTTGACGCACAAAACCCGCTTTGCCCAAATCACAAACTTGATTGAACACACCAATTGCCTCTTTAGCTCGCACCTGAGGTTCATACCGATTTGCAACATCTTGCAGCGCCATTTGTGCAACACGATAACGGTTTTGCTCAACAGACAGGCAATCCAATGCCGTCAGCCAATCCTCTTTTGATGTAGCCAAATACCCATTTTCAGACGATCGAATTGCATATTGAAAAGCAGCCGTAGGGCTTGCAATTGTCGGCACCCCCACCAAAGCCGCCTCCATATACTTTATTTCGCTTTTTGATTGAGAAAAGGGATTATCAAACCGCAAAGGCGCCAGATTGACATCCAGTTGTGCCAGCCAAAAAGGCAATTGCCGCCAGGGAACAGGGTCAAATTTCCGCACTCGCTCAGCAAATTCCAACCATTCTGGGCCAAGGTTCAGGTAACCAATGACCCACAACTCCGCCCGATGATTGCGCCGCAGAAACTCAATCAGTGCTGGTGCAGCCAGGGCAAAATCTTTCTGATGAGTCGGCGTGCCACTTGCATACCCAAGAATCAAACGTCCCTCCTGCAATCGCCGCTCCTGCCTTGCCTGCTCAGACAACCGAACCATTTGGAAACTAGCCGCATTGCGATGCACCCAGGTTGGTTTGCCTAAAGCTCGCACTTTCTCGGCCAAAAATTCAGTTGAGACCAACACGCCATCACAGCTCCGCAACACTTGTTGCTGCCTTTGCATCTCATCCCGATACAACGCAACCCGTAATGGATCATCAAAATCATCACTATCAATCCAGCTCAAAACCTCTGGCAAAAAGGTCAAGTCATCGGTATCGTACAACACAGGAATTTTTTGTGCACGACACCGCGCCAAAATTTTTTCCACCCAAGGATCATACGCAACACGTTGCAAAACAACTACGCTTGCGTCCAAAAGAGCATCCAACGAGCGCAATTGCCACAAATGAGTAGCGACGCTATCAACCCCAGCATATTGCAATTGCTGACACAAATGAAAAGCCCGATACCGTCTCGTATCGCCTTTGACACCGCTCAAAATAAAAACGCTGCCCGTCATATCACAATCGCTTTCCGACATTAATTCGCCACAACATCCAAGAATGATACAGTCGAGACACAACCGCTCGCCATGCCCCCGCAACCCCCACCGCGCGCAAACGGTCTAGCAAGACACGCACACGCCCCCGCCTCATCCCGCCCTGTTCTACACTGTGCATCGGCAAAGAACGAGCCTCGCGAGAACAGCTGAGCACCTGCTGAATTTGTTGCCACCAAACCTCAGCAAAGGCCTTTTCATCATAGCGCTGCCGCACTTCCTCAAACGCTTGTTTCTGAATCGTTTCTCGCAACGTCTCATCTTCCACCAACTGCACCAAAGCAGCATACCATGCCTCAACATCATTGTGCACCAACAAGCCCGTCTGACGATTGACTACACAATCAGAATAAAGATCCACATCCGAATAAATCCCCGCCACCTGACAGGCAGCATATTCGCGGAATTTGTTATTGGTCTTCGAACGATGAAAGACATCATCTTGTAGAGGTGCCAGACCAATATCATACCCCTGCCTGGAGAAGAATTGCAAAAACGCATCATAATTCGGTTGATAGGGAACGTGCACCACCCCATCCAAATTTTTCATCTCAGGTGGAAAATAGCCCAGGAAATGCGCCTCCACTCTGCCCGCATAAGTCTTTAGCACGCGTTGAACAGCTGGCAAAAAAATTGCGGATAGCAAATCCTCAGCACGACTTGTAGCGTAGACAATCCGCAAAGGTGCACCCTTGCGCCGCTCAGGCGGAAGAATCAACGACCAATTCAAAGGCGGAGACACCAAAACTGCTTTCGCATTCCACGGACGAACTCGTTCTTGCAATACAGGAGAATAAACCCGCACCAAATCAGCATAAGAAAGATATGCTCGCAAAAACGCTTGCTGTGCCTCAGCGCGATAGTAACGACCAAGCTCAGTATCCATCGGCACATCAAAAAAATTGTCGTCCAGGTCATAAATATATGGCTTTGAGCGTTGCAACACACGCTGTAGCAAATAGGAATAACGCGGGTCCACGTTCCGACAAAAAACCACCCCATCTGCCCAATCCACCAAAGAGGGTCTCGCCGCGAAGTCCACTGCCGCCCGAAATTGAATTCGCCCCATTTGTTGTAGCATCAACAAGGGCCTGACGACATCCATCCATGTAGAAGCCACCAGGCCTGGCAAAATGGCCAAAACACGCGGCACAGAATCAGGCATCATCCCCTTGATCCATTAGCCCAACACGTACCCCAAGAAAGCCCGACGTTGCAACTTTCCAAGCCCCCCAAAACGATACCGACGATACTCCAACACACGCACACTCTTATCAAGCTCTTGCCCAAACACCCGCAGTGCCACCCGATCTGTATCTGTAATTTGCACCGGCGAAAAACCAATCTGTACTTGTTGCACGCCGTTCAAAGCTGTTGCCGGCACAACCCCACGCGTGGCGATCGCGCCATTGACAACCACCTCAACCCCTACCACTCCATGCTCCAGGGGAAAATCCAACAGAGTTGCTACCCGCACGCTTTGCAACAAGCCAGCCAAATGATATGACTCGTATTCCAAAAACGGAACGTCTTGCAAATTCTCACTGACCTGCAATCGAAATCCTTTGAGGGAACGATTAAACATCCGCGCATCATCCAGCATTGATTGAAACGCAGTGCCCAAACTTTGCGACAAATCTTGCCGATTGAAAAAGCGGTCCATCCAACGAATGACCTTGCGACGACGCGTTTCTGTCAATTCAAGCATTGCCAAAGCTGCATACTGACGGTACAACGAATTCGGTTGTAGTTCCATCAAAGCAGCTTGTAATTCGACAACTTGCGCATGAAAGGTATCCGCTTGCGAATGCGCTTCCTGAAGCTGTTCCTCAAGATTCGAAATTCGTTGCTGAAACTTTTGCTCCACCATTTCAGGCAAATCAAGCTGTACTGTTTTCTCTGCTTCTTCCATACCTTCCATGCCTCCTTTTACGACCACAAACTGCCCCAAAACAGCCAGGCAAGCATCCATGAATTTCCTGCGACTTTGACGTTGTTCAACGACCGATGCATCTCGGTAAGCTGGCGAATACAGAAAGGAAATTCGCTCTGGACGAAAATCAATTTCAGGGTTGGATAACAATCCCCATCCCGTCATTTGTTCCGAATATTCATCCCAGGCGATCTGCACCTGCCCGGCATTCGTCCAATAACGAAACGTCTGCTCATTGATTGGGCTGCGATAATTGGGGTCTGCCTGATTCTTCAGCAAACTCGAATAAGATGCCATCACCAACAAGCGTGCATCCGGTTTGCAAACCCGATAAATCTCTCGCATCGCGGCTGCCAGGTCTGGCACTTTTTCCAATGTATAGTAACAAACGAAACGATCCAGCTCATTATCAGAAAATGGTAGAGCCGTTGTGCCATCCCACCCCGGTTCAGAGCCCAAACGGTCCCCCAGGTGCAAAAAGCCAGCATATTCCTGCTGTTGCTCGCCCCACCACACCCCTTTGCTCTCCTGCTGCACACCCGCCCAATCAAACGCCCAAACTCGCGTCGGACGCAATCGGTCAAGCACATCTAACCATTGCTCTTGCATCAAACCCTGATGATACTGTGCAACCACCTGATGGTAAGCCGCTTCTTGAATTTGGCTGCGCAAATCCGCATCCAAAATCAAACGTTCCATTGCTTGGAACCACGCCCCAGGTTGATCCCCCACAATCAGCCCGGTCTGCTCATGTTGCACACAGTCGGTATACACGGCCACATCCGAATAAATTCCCGCAATCCGTGACAATCCATAATCGCGAAATTTGGTGTTCGTTTTTGAAAGATCAGAAAGAGAATGCGAAAGCGGTGCCAGGCCAATATCATAGCCACTGCGCGTCAATGTATACAAAAACTTCTCATAATCGTATATCGGTGAAGTGGAGCGGACATTCGCAAAGCCAATGAAATCTGACGGAATGGCGCCAAAGAAAACAGCCTCTGCCTGTGGATACATCCGCAAGATCGCTTTCAAGTCTTCAGAAAACATTGCATAAAGTGGATCTTGTGAGCCGCGTCCCGTGACATACGTGATTTGGATCTTTTCATCACGAGCAACCGGATGACTGGGAGCAATAGAAACGTCAATTCCGGCCAATGCTCGAAAAACATGGCGGTTAAAATTGTCCCGCACCTTTTGCTCCAAAATCGGATTGAAGGTGCGAACCAGAGAAACCTGATGCAAATATTTTTCAATTTGATTAAGTCGGGTCGGGGCGCGAAAATAACGCCCAACTCGGCTGTCCAATGGCAATTCCCAAAAATTATCGTCCAAATCATACACACAGGGAATATTCCGTCCGACTGCTTCTTGCAACAGAAAATCGTACTTCTTGTCATAATTGCGAGAAAAAAGCACAAAATCACTTTGGCGCACTTGCTCAACGGTCGCATTGGCCTCAAGCGCAAAATCAAAGCGAACTCGTCCACTCTGCGCCAAAGCTTGCATAGGACGCAGAATATAAATGACGGCCGAGGGTAACATTTCCGGCAAAATGGCGAACACGCGCGGTGCGAATTGATTTGGCACGTTCATCTCCTCAATTTGCTCAGCACTTTACATTCTGGAGTAAGAAGCTCGACAAACCAATTTCTGCCCATTCGACGGCAAACGAAGCGAAGCAGAGATTCTTCTCCAGGCTTTTTGTTGGATGGAAACCGGCATCGCTGCCTCATAAATACTGAGAGCAGTAGAGCGCCCAATATTTTTCAACAAAAAACAGAGCTTAAAGCTCATGCCTTTTGAATGCTCAATCGGAGCAAATTCCCAAGAAACCCAACTATTATCCTGAACTAGACTCAAATCCAAGACAGATTCTCGCACCAAATTTCCGCCCGGCGCATAAATCTGCAAAATCAATTCCCCAATCGCCTTCCGCTGATGAGTGCCAACAAAGATATCCAAGGCCGCCCAAAAATCCTTTTCGGGCACAAATTCATACCACACCTTACTTCCCACACGGCGTGTCGAGCCCGGCAAATAAGAGATGGATCCCTTTGATAGCAACGAGGATGACACTGTCGGCGTCGAGGTTCTGTCCTCAAGGGCTTGAACCTGTGCGGTTTTGTGCGTTACGATTGCCTGATTGTAAACATAAAATGCATCAGACAGCCCCTTGCGCGGGTGAAATTCCTGGCATGCCAGGTGATACGCGTTGCGTCGAATCCACAAACGCTGTTCATCCGTCATCTGCAACAGCCGCTGCAAGCTCTCTGCAATTGCGCCCGCCGTTGGGCGTTCCACCATCACGCAGTTAATCCCATCAACCATCAGCTCATCAATGCCACCCGCATGAGAACAAACCAACAGCGTCCCCGCAGCACTACCTTCTTTGATTACATTTGGGAAACTTTCATGATCGGAAACAATCAAAACCACGTCAAGTTCCGAGAACAAAGCCTCAAGGTCAGAAGAAAATGAACGAAAGATTATTTTGTCTTCACAATGATGCTGCCTGACGATCGAACGACACGCCTGCACATAATCCACATCCGCATTCAGGGAACCTTGCAGAACCATCTCAATCGAATGACCCTTCTCAATCAATTGAATAACCGCTTCAATTGCTTCCAAGTTGCATTTTCGTCGCAACAACGCGCCGATCATCCCTACACGCAAAACAGGGCGTTTTTGCCTCTGTTCATCCGCATATAAACGGCGAAATCCCACTTCAAACAAAGCTTCTGGGCAGTTTTCGCGCAGAATTGCCCATGAAGTTCGAAACAAGCTTGCCCATTTCTTGGCATAACGCACTGAGTCAGACATTACCACATCGCAATAACGATAGGGAAGCTCACCCATTGGCCATTGAAAACGGTCATCAATGCCATAATTCGCACAAACATGCGGAATGTCCAGCTCTGAACAAACCTTACCCAACGCTGGTGTAAATCCAATCGAGTGCACCAGGGCGACACGATGTTTTTTGAACAATCGGCGAAACGACTCAAGCTCTTCAGAAAGTGGCGACAGGTCATCTCCTGGCTGTGGTGTAATGACGTATGAACGGAACTTCGCCACCTCCATTTCTGCACCTACCCCAGCCAAATATTTTTCAAAGTTGCGGATATCAGGCGTATTGGTTGTCCATTCAGGAACGACAACCACGGGCTTAATCCCGGTCTTGATCATGTCTTCCATACGGCGCCGGAATGTAATTTCTCCACCACCTGTTCCGCTAATCACCGGAAAAACAAACATCACAACAGGTCGCCCATCCTCATCGCGAAAATCACGCGTCGCTGCATGAAAGAAAAGCGATTCCGTCGCTGCTTCCAACATGGGAATTCCAGCAGGCGTACTATAATGCTCACGCACATACGCCTGCGAACGCTTTTTGAACCATTCCCGTTCTTCAGCCGGCATCAACAACACCTTGCGCATCGCCTGATACCAGGCTTCTGGTGTTTCTTCCACCAACTCGCCAAGCTGATATTTTTTGATAACCTGATAGGTTGGGACATCCGAATAAATGCCAACAGCCTGCGCCAACGTAATTTCATACAATTTATTGGGCGTCTTTCCTCTTCGCGGCGTAGGATCATAAAAATGCGGCACCAACATGGCATCAAAATCAGCTTCTTTCAAGGCCGCCAAATAAGCATAATAACTGGTATTAAATGGTTTCACCCTGACTTGAGGCAATTGAGAAGGTAAATCTTGCTCGCTAATGCCCCAAAACTCAAAACAAACCCGTTCACCAAATTCCTGACAAATTCTTTCGATCGCCGGCCAAATAAAACGCATTTCCTTGGCACGATAACCACCACCTGCATAGCCAAACTTAAAAACCTGCGTTTCATTGTCTCTTTGTTTTGGAGATGGTAAAAGCGCCGGCAACAGCGATGGGTTTAGCAAAATGGTTCGCCAATTGTGTTCATGAATGGTACGCTCAATGTGCTCGCTGCTACAAATGACAGCATCCGCCAGCCGAATCGTTTGCACCATTGCATCAAAAGCAGCATGGCCTGGTTTAAAATCAGCCATGCCATCCCCAAGCTCATGGAAATGCAAAAAGTCGTCATCCAAAGCATATCCAACCGGCCTGGCAGTTTTGGCAACCTGCTCACCAATTTTCAGACATTCATCCGTTACCGTACGGAACAAGACCAAAGCATCATCTTGCAAACCCTGCCATTGTGTTGCCTGCAAATAGGACAACTTCAAAAAACGTTGTCCTTGCGCAAACAAATCATAATTTCGAAACCAGACATCAAATGTGGTCTCGTAATCTGTTTTCAGCAGCGTAACATGGCGGGTTGGCCAATCAAATGAACGGGTCTGCAACGGAGCAAAATCTGTCCACACATACCGATACACCCGATAATATGGCAAAATAAGATTGAGATAGGCCCACCAGGCCAGGTCCCTGGGCATCTGCTCAGAAAACAGCAAGAAATGATCCAATGGATAATTTCGAATCGCACTTGCCTGCAGCAAATCCGTTCGTTTAATGCCCAACCAATGATAAAAGAATTCCGAAAAATTGCCGAAATCTGTTTCAGGGATATCTGCTTTTACAAAAACCGCATCCAACGAAACAAAGGGAGAAATGCGCATCAGGAATTCCTGCGCATAGGTTTCTCGTATCACCAAATGCGGGTCAAACAATCCAAACTCTTCAAAAACCGTCCGCCGCATCACCACGTTTGATAGCGGTATGCGAAAGCCCTTGTAGAACAAATCCAACCACGGCGGACGGACCGCCCGCACCCCATCCGGCAAATGGGCATCCTCCTGAGCAAAAAACGCCAAAGCGCAACGCGATCCTGCGTTCGAGATGGTTTGTAAAAGCGTCTGCACCCATTCGCGCGCCGGCAACACGTCCATCTCCAAAAACCAAATCCACTGACCCTTGCTCCGCAAAATCCCCGCATCCCACAAAACAGCCGGTATCCCTACCGGTTTGAGCGCACAGGCGAAATGAGGAGCATCCTTCACAACCGATTTTTCCCAGCCCGCCTCCAAAGCAGGTTCGCCGATGCAGATCAGCTCAATCTGTGATTGCCATTCCTCAAAATGCTTCGCAAACGCCTGAATTTGTTGCTCAGAACACCCGTCCGTGCAACGGCACACAATGCTGAGCAATTTCGGCTCCCCATCATAGCCACCGGCTGTATCCCAAAAATCGCCAAAGCGCATTTTTATCTCCTGAAATCGGCCTTTCGAATGCTCATTTTCACCACAGTGTCCAGTTCTTCGACCAGATGAAATCCACAACGCTCATACACATGCCGGGCAACCTGATTGTGAGCAAAAACTTCCAAATGAACTTCTTCCAAATTCAGCACATCAAAACCAATTTGCAAGACGAGTTTTGTAGCCCGTTGCGCCACCCCGCGACCCCGGGCACGATCTTCACCAACCATCAGTCGCCCATACTCAGCTGTTTTTTCCTGCCAATTCACCGCATACAAAGCCACCTGCCCCACAGGCCAACGCTGTCCCTCCTCTAACAACTCAATCACAAACACAAAATCATCATCTTTGGGCACATATTTCTGCCACCATTGTTGATGTTGTTCAAATATCAGCACATCTGAATGGAAAAAATAATTACGAATTCCATCCCGATTGCGCCATTGCAGTGTTTTGGGCAAATCGGCTTCTTCAAGCAAACGCAATTGAACCAGACCATCTGAGACGGGGAGAATTTGCCGCTTCATCCTTTCCTCAATCGCGTCGCACAATTTCTTTCAAAGTTTGGCAAATATACACAATTTGTGCATAGCTCAGTCGCAGATGAATCGGCAACGAAATGATGTGATCGCTTGCTCGTGCAGCATTGGGGCATGTACCATGTCCATGCGCATACATGCGATACAAGGTATTGTCGCGATAATGCACACCCGGATAAATCTGAGCCTGATTCAAAGCCAACATCACCTCATCGCGCCGATCGACTTCCACCTGATACAAATGCCGCGAGGGCACGCAATCCTTGGCCATAGGAATGCGTCGAATGCGCGGTTCATCTTCCAAAAATTCATCATACCAGGCAGCAATTTGCCGGCGATAGGCATTATCCTGATCCACATACTTCAACGCAACCAGGCCAATCGCTGCCATAATTGAATTACCGTTGTACTTATAGCCTTCATACTCGACATCATAATACCATTTGTAAGAACCTTGAGAAGCCGTTCGCGCATAGGTATCCTTATTGATACCCATCCAGGCCCATTTGCGCACCTCAGCATCCAAAGCCGCATCTGCAAAACAAATCATCCCCGAATCGGCTGTCGGCAAATTCTTAACCGCCTGATAACTAAACACGGTCACATCTGCCTCTGCGCCCACATGTCCACCTTTCAACCAGCGCGTGCCGGTCATATGCGCAGCATCCAAAATCAGCTTCAAGCCATGAGCGCGGCAAATCTCAACCACTTTGCGCAACTGTCCAGTATTGCCACCCAAGCCAACGAACACAACCGCTCGCGTGCGCTCTGTGATTCGCTGTTCAACCGAATTCGGATCCAGGCACAAATACTCATCCACATCTGCAAACACTGGTCGCAAGTTCTCATAAAGAATAGCATGGTTTGACGAAACAAAAGTCAATGGCGTTGTAATCACCTCATCGCCATCTTGCCATCCGCCCTGATGTTTGAGCAACGCGACTGCCAAATGCAACCCGGCTGTTGCCGAACTCAAAAAGTGCGCATGGGGTAACCCAGTATATGCTTTCCATGCCTCTTCAAACTCAACTGTTTTGAAGCCCAAACCTGTCCATCCTTTTTCCAGACAGACACGAATCTCTTCCAAAGTTTCTTCAATTCGAAATGTCGGCACAAACAACTGAATCGGTTCCATTTTCATTTACCTCTGTTGGTTTATTTTTTGACAACCTCTGTGAGATAGTAATCAACCATTGCATCTGGATCGCCCTGGTTGACAACCTGTCCGTGATCCAAAACAACTACATAGTTACAAAGTTGCTTAATCTGCTCCAAAGAATGCGAAACATACAACACAATCTCAGAAGAATGCATCAATTCTAACATACGCTTGGCCCCCTTTGCCACAAAATACGCATCCCCCGCCGAAAAGATTTCATCCACAATCAGAATCTCTGGATCAACCATGGTAGCGATTGAAAACGCCAAACGTCCATACATGCCCGAAGAGTAATACTTTACCGGCGTGTCAATAAACTCCTCCAGCTCAGCAAATTCAATGATCGCCTTTTCTCTCTTGGCCATTTCCGCTGCAGAAAAGCCCAGAATGGATCCATTCAAATAAATATTCTCTCGGCCACTCAATTCAACATCAAATCCCGTCCCAATCTCTAGCATGGGCGTGATGCGACCTGAGACTTCCACCCGCCCCTGAAAAGGCGTATAAATGCCCACGATCATTTTCAGCAACGTAGATTTTCCTGCTCCATTCATACCAACGATTCCCACCCGTTGCCCGCCTTCAAAGTGTAGGTTGATATCACGCAGGGCATAAAACTCTCGCATTGGCACACGTTTTTGACGCCGTAGCCATCCAACTACAGCCTCTTTCAACGTCGGTGTGGGGTTGCTAAAAATGCGAAATCGCAAAGAAGCGTTCTCAATATGAATATAAGCACTCATAGACGATATACCACCTCTCGATCCTGCGCCTTAAGGATCACGATTCCAATGCTTAGACTTACAACAGCAAGCGCCAATGGAATCAACCAATCTTGCCATACCATTGCTTCTTGCGAATAAATCGTTTTTCGAAACAAGTTAATGAAATAATAAAACGGGTTTAGCAAAAACAACCGCCTGGTTGATTCTGGAAAAACATCGAGAGGGTACACAATTGGCACAAGATAAAACAATGCCTGCAAAACAACGGTCAAAATATGTGTTAAGTCACGAAAGTAAATCGTAACAATACTAACAATCAAAACCAGGCCCAAGTTAAACAAGAAAGCAATCACAATTGCCAAAGGCAGCAAAACAATATGCCACGAAATCGGTGCCCCAAACAACAAAGCCAACAGGCTCATGCTCACCACACTAAAAAACAAATTGACCGTTTCCACAGTCACAACCATCATTGGGAAAATGATCTTAGGCACATAGACTTTTTTCAAAAACCCTTCAGCGTTGATCAAGGCCTGAGTGCCCCCAATCAAACAAGCGCTGATGTAAGACCAGGGAATCAAGCCGGAGAATACATACATTGAAAAATTCTTGAACTCAAGGCGAAAAACAACCGAAAACACGACCGCCATCACCATCATGGAAAAGAACGGATTCAGCAAACTCCATAAAAAGCCCAACACAGATCGGCGGTAACGAGTACGCAATGTATTAAAAACAAAATTACGCAATGCAAACCGATATAGATATAGCTCTCGCCCTACCTTAGCCAAAAAACGGCCTAACGATTCCTGATCTCGGCTATCAAACACTGAAGCATACAATTTTGAATCGGTATTCATTTCAATCCATTATCACCAAAGAATTAAACAGCTAATGTCCATCTCAATGCATCTTTCCAGTCCGGCAAACTCAATCCCCAAACCCGCTCCAAACGTCCACAATCTAAGACCACATTTCCAGGTCGAGTTGCTATTCCAGCAAATTCAGCACTTGAGACAGGCAACAAATGGCGAAACTTCCACTCTTCAGGGTGAGGATCCAGTTCTAAGATAGCCTTTGCCCATTCATAACGCGAAGTTCCCCCGCGACCACCGGCGTGATAAATCCCCCTTCTTTGCAAAAAGGTATTTCGCCAGTCTTCTCCAGCTTTTGCCAGGCACAGGGCTGTTAATTCCGCCAAAAAGCGTGCCGAAGTTGGGCTGCCCATTTGATCGGAGACGATCTTCAAAACCTCCTGCTGTCTGGCCCATTGCCACACTTTCAACACAAAGTTGGTTTGCCGCAAGCTATATAGCCAACTGGTACGAAAAACACAATACACCCCCCCCAATTGTTGAATCACTTGCTCGCCATCCAATTTGCTTTTCGCATACACTCCAATTGGATTGGGCACATCTTCTTCAGTATAAGCTTCACCTTTCTTGCCATCAAATACGTAATCGGTTGAATAATGAATCAGCGCTGCTTCACAACGCACCGCCTCTTCCGCCAACACACCAACCGCCTCAACATTCACCAGGCGAACCGCGTCTATCTCCTTCTCCGCTTTGTCCACATTTGTATAAGCGACCGCATTGACAATAACATCAGGCCGTTCTGTGCGCACAAGAGAGCGTAAACTTTCTGGCTGCAAAAAATCAATCTGTGGGTAGTCTGTGGCGATTAGCTCTCCCAAACAGGCCAGGGTGCGCTTCAGCTCCCAGCCCAATTGCCCGCGCTCACCCAACAAAAGGATCTTCATCTGTTAATCATTGCCTTTCTCTTGCAATAGACGCAGCAGATATTCGCCATACTCGTTGGAGGATAGCTTTTGTGCCTGTTCTCGCAACTGCTCAGCGGTAATGAAGCCCATCCGATAAGCAATTTCCTCAGGGCAAGAAATCATCATCCCCTGTCGCTCTTCAACCGCCTGGACAAACATCGCCGCCTGCAACAGTGACTCATGCGTCCCCGCGTCTAGCCAGGCTACACCCCGCCCTAACAACTGCACATGCAGCTTGCCCTCATTCAAATACAAAATATTCAGATCGGTAATTTCCAACTCCCCGCGCCGCGAAGGCTTCAGCGAAGCTGCCCGCTCACAAACCGTTTCATCATAGAAATAGACACCCGGCACAGCATAATTTGATTTTGGCTGCTGCGGCTTCTCCTCTAAACTGATCGCACGGAATTGATCATCAAACGCCACCACGCCATAGCGCTGCGGATCGCGCACCGGATAGGCAAATACAGTGGCCCCTTGCTCTAATTGCGCTGCCTGACGCAACAACGCCGGCAACCCATGCCCATAGAAGATATTATCGCCCAAAATCAGGCAACTCGGTTGCCCGGCAATAAATTCTCGCCCAATCAAAAACGCCTCTGCCAGCCCACGCGGTTCGGCCTGCTCAGCATACGAAAATTGCAGCCCCCACTGCGCCCCGCTCCCCAACGCCCGCCGAAAACCTGGCAAATCCTCCGGTGTGCTGATCACCAACACCTCACGGATTCCGGCAAGCATCAGCATCGAAAGCGGATAGTAAATCATTGGCTTGTCATACACCGGCAACATTTGCTTGCTCACGCCCAGCGTTGCCGGATACAAGCGTGTTCCTTTTCCACCCGCCAAAATGATCCCCTTCATTTCTTTGCTCCTCGTTCGGCATAATTCTTTTGCATCCAGGTCTGATAATCTGACCGCTCTCGAATCGCGGCCACCCAGGCAGGATTTTCCAAATACCAGGCCACCGTCTTGCGCAAACCACTTGCCAACGTCTGACGCGGTTGCCAGCCCAATTCACTGCGGATCTTATCAATCGCCATAGCGTACCGCCGGTCATGTCCTGGCCGGTCGGTCACATATTCAATCAACCGCTCATGCGGCGCGCCCTGCGGATGCAACTCATCCATCACAGCACAAATGGTATGCACAATCTCAATGTTCGGCGGCTGATTATTGCCGCCAATTGCATAGGTTTCGCCAACTCGGCCTTGCATCAAAACACGATAAATCGCCTCGCAGTGATCCTCCACATACAACCAATCACGCACCTGCATTCCATCCCCATATACGGGCAATCGTTTGCCCTCCAATGCATTCAAAACCATCAAAGGAATCAATTTTTCAGGAAACTGATAAGGCCCATAATTGTTGGTGCAATTGCTAATCGTCACCGGCAGCCCATAGGTGTGAAAATAAGCCCGCGCCAGATGATCACTTGCTGCCTTTGAGGCCGAATAGGGCGAATTGGGCGCATAAGGCGTCTGTTCATTGAAGGGCGGATCATTCGGCCCAAGTGTACCAAACACCTCATCCGTTGAAACATGGTGAAAACGCGCCCCGGGCAACAAGTCGGGGCGCTCTTTCCAAAACAAGCGCGCCGAGTCTAACAAAGTAAATGTGCCGACCACATTCGTTTGCACAAACAACCCCGGCCCCAAAATCGAACGATCCACATGCGATTCCGCCGCAAAATGCACAACCGTATCCACTTCAAAGCGGCGCAACACATCTTCCACCAGCGCCCGATCACAAATATCCCCATGGATGAACTCATGTCGTCCTTCATCCGGCAAGTGCTGCAAGTTTTCCAAACTCCCGGCGTAGGTCAGAGCGTCCAGATTGATCACCCGCACTTCCGGCTCATGCTCAAGCAAGAAGCGCACAAAATTACTACCAATGAAGCCCGCCCCACCGGTCACCAAAACATTTTTCATCTATGGCTCCTCAATCAAAAAAGTCTTGTTCTTGCCAGGCTTTTCCCTGCCCATCCTTCGCCGAAAGCAAGGGCGGCTGTCCTCCCAAAAGTGGCCACTGCACCCCCACTGTCGCGTCATTCCAAATCAAACAGCGCTCATACTGCGGCGCATAAAAATCGGTCGCTTTGTACAAGACCTCCGCCCACTCACTCAGCACATAAAAGCCATGCGCAAACCCCGGCGGCACCCACAACATGGCGTGATTTTCAGCTGAAAGCACCCGGCCCACCCACCGTCCAAAGCTTGCCGAGCTACGCCTTAAATCTACAGCCACATCAAAAACTTCCCCAACCACCACCCGCACCAACTTTCCCTGCGGTTGAACGACCTGATAATGCAAGCCACGCAAAATTCCCTGACGACTGCCAGAATGATTATCCTGCACAAAATGCGTTGGCAATCCATGCTCAGCAAACAAACGTTGCTGATAGGTCTCCATGAAGAAACCGCGTCCATCCCCAAAAACTTTGGGCTCAATTAAAACAACTTCTTCGATTTCTGTTGCAACAAATTGCATTTCATCCTCTGCCGCTATTATATCAGAAAAGTGGTATACTGCCCCTCAACATCTTTCGTTGGCAAAACTATGCACACAGCGCATTCACCTTCTTCCCATCCTCCGCCAGATGCTCTCGAATACGCCTTGCAGCATTGGCCATGGATCGTTGCCCTCGCGCTGCTCGGTGCCTGCCTGGGTTGGTTATTCAGCCTCGCCACACCAGCTCGTTATGAGGCACGGCTGCAAATCACCCTCAGCCTCGACCTAAGCCGCACCGGCACCCCCAGCGAAGATGAGCTTGATATGGTCATCAATGCTGTGGGCAATATCCTTGATGCCCCCAGCTTGCGCCGCCAACTGCTGCAAGACGCTCAGGCTGCTGGAATCTCGCTAACAGGCGACCGCCTGGCTGAACGCGCTTTTCTGGAACGAAAAGGGCAAAGTTACGTCCTGCGTGTGCAACTAGAAGACCCACAACAGGCAACCTGGCTGGTGAATCGCTGGGCTGAGCTTGCCTTTGCCGACCTGCAAGCCGCCGAAAGCCATGCCATGGCCGCCGAAGCCCTACAACGCCATTTGGATGGTCTCAGCGGTTGCCTGGCCGAGGCAGCCCTCTCGATTTCAGCCCCTGCAATTTGCCCAACCGACCTGGCTGTCTTGCAGACAGCCATCCAAGAAACTTCCCAACAAATCATGGCTGAACGCCAGGCTGGACGCGGCTTCTTCCCCGGACTGCGCGCCATTGCACCACAGCCTGCCGAGCTCCCCTTGCAACCTGTTCAATTTGCGCGCCGCAACCTCATCCTTGCCGGCGGTTTGTTGGGATTGTTGAGCGGTGTTTTGTTGCTGACCTGGCAACTGCCGGAGCGCCTCATCCGTCGAGGGAAGCACAGTGTTTGAACGCCTTCAGCGCCTGCTCTGGGCGCTTCTGCTTGTTCTTTTGCCCTTCACCAGTCTGCCGTTTTTGTCTCGCATCCTGGGAGGGACAATGATAGCCCCACCAGCCCTCCCATTGGCTGCCATCCTCTTTGCCATGGGGCTGATGCCCATCTTATTACGCAAGCGAAAACTTCCCCGACTTACTTTGCCCCTCCTAACCTTTACCCTGGCAGCTCTGACCTCCACCTTGCTAGCCTTCTTTATTCCCATTCCTCCTTTCAAGGAAGCAAGCCGTGTTGGCGTTGCGCTAACCGGTTTTTTCACACTCGGCTGCGGTCTGTGCTTTTATCTTGTCAGCGCCACGCTTTCAGACTTACAATGGAACCTGCGCTGGTTCAACGCTGGTGGAATTTTGCTCCTGCTTTGGTCCCTGGCACAAATACTTGCCTGGAATATTTGCCATGATACGTATCCCGATTGGATGTGGCAAGTGCAACGTTTTATTTCTGCCAGCGGTGTTTTGTATAACTGGCGCGCCACCGGCCTGGCCTATGAACCCTCCTGGCTTGGTCACCAACTGACCATGCTCTATCTGCCAATCTGGCTTGCCTGCACACAAACCGGCCTTTCGGCCTATCCAAAGCGAAAGCTCTTCCACCTACCAGCAATCTCCCTGGAAAATTTACTGCTGCCCGTTGGCCTGATTGTGCTCTATTTTTCTTATGCGCGCGGATCGCTGGTCGCTTTTGGAATGATGGCTGCAATCGTCGCCCTATCTCTTGGGCAGCGTGGCGTCAACGCGCTGAGCAGAAAACTTAGCCAGCGTTTTCCCAATCAGCGGCCAGCTGTCTTTCGTTTCGGCTTATGGGGCATTCTGATCTTTCTGGCAATGCTAACCGCATTGGTTGGGGTTTCTTTCTACTTGCAAAACGATTTACGGATGCAAGACGCACTTCCCATGCTCCTACAAAAAGCGAGCTTCAACGACCTGGCCCACAAACTGTTTTTTGGCGAGAGGGCCATCTTCTGGCAGGCCGGGCTTGACATTTTCAGTCAACACCCAATTTTTGGCGTTGGCCTGGGCAATGCAGGCTTTTTCTTTCCTCAGGTACTGCCGCCCATCGGCTGGACAATGGCCGAACCGCATAAAATGTATATATCCAACGAACTACCCAACACGCTCAGCTTGTGGATCCGCCTCCTCAGTGAAACGGGCACACTCGGCTTTGGGCTATTCATCAGCTGGCTCTACCTGCTGTTTTTGGCAGCACAACGCCTGCGCCGATCCAATCAGCTTGTGTGGCGCACATTCGGTTGGGTGGGTCTGTTTGTCCTGATAGGTCTGTTGATGGAAGGCTTCAGCCTGGATACCTTTGCCCTGCCCTATTACTGGCTTTCGCTTGGTTGGTTGACAGCTGCTAGCGACATGTATGATTCAAGTCGCACACGGGCTCTGGCAGCGGACAGCGCAACCCCGCCTGTGGAGAACGAAGCAACACCTGAGGCTCCTGCCCGAGAATGAATACCGCCTGTGCATCCACGGCAAACCATTGTTCTCCCGGACAAGCCAACACAATCACATCCGGCGCATCTGGCAATTGATTGCTGGGCGGCGCATTCATTGGCAAGAGCACAAACCGATAAAAATCGTTGGAAAGCAAAATCCAGGTCAGGCGCGGATACGGTCGCTGATACAGCATGGCCAAAGGTGAAGTGCCACTCGATTTCGACGTAGGTTCTCCCTGGTCATGATAGTAAAAGCGCGGGTACAATGCCCGTCCCTCCAACACCAGCGCCTCATCAAAGAAATAAGCCCGCCCCTCATTCGTATCCAGCCCAGCCTCCGCCAACAAGCCAGCTTTTTGCAATTGCTCCCACACAGCTTGCCGATCAAGCTGTTGACCATAGCGATCAGGCACAAGCTCATCCAACAAAGGCAAGCTGACGCAAGACAGCATCAAAACAGCGGCAAAGGCAAGCCCACCCTTAGGAAATGCGCTTGGCGCGACGCTATCAACTTCTGAACCGTTTCTCCAGTGCGCTCCAAGCCATCCCAAAAGCATCAGCAAGCCCCAACCATAATAGATCAACGTTACCCAATCCACCGCAACCAGATAACGCGCCCCCGAATTACGCGCCAATCCATTGGCAAGGAAATATCCCAACTGCATTGCCAATGGCAGCACCCCGGCCCAACGCCATCGCCGCCAGGCATCACCAATCCCTAATGCCACCAGCACCAGATTGCCCCACGTCAACAATGTCTGCTCCCAGTCCAAGGTACCATCCCAAGAGCGCACATCTTGCCAATAGGGCGCCTGCAAAGTATGCGAAAGATCTTTCAACGCAAAAGTGTTCGGCAAACTCAACACCGTCAGCCATTGATTGTGCAGCCAGTGATTGACCAATGCCCACACCAGGCTCTTTTGACCATCTTCGAGCATTTGCTGGAGCATCGCCTGATTGTAAAACACACCTCCTATGCCTGCCTCATTGATATGCTCCTTCAGGGGCGCAACCACCAGATTGTTGTGACCATTTCCACTTGTTGGCGCTTGATAACGGGTTTCAATAATTTGCCGTATCTTCAACACCAAATAAGGTTGCTCCATCCCCGCCGGCGTATTCATCATCCAGGGCAAAAAGCACACGCCAAACACCACCGCAAACAAACCCAACGCAACCAAACTGCGCCGCCAGCCATCAGGTCGCCAACGCGCCAACAGCCACAGCACAACCAATGCCACCACAGCCAGGAACGCATTTGGCCGAATTAACACAGCTGCCCCCGCCAACGCGCCCGCCAGAACAGCCCATCGTTTGCCATGCTGCGGTTG